>Ga0134126_10000736_pt1 | contig 41107 bp, 35 predicted proteins | sample KB31752_FD_96881 | JGI IMG/M metagenome (GOLD analysis project Ga0134126, IMG submission 96881) | Terrestrial soil microbial communities with excess Nitrogen fertilizer from Kellogg Biological Station, Michigan, USA - KB3-175-2 | ecosystem: Environmental > Terrestrial > Soil > Unclassified ...
AATTCTTCATTAATACTTAAATCCTTTTCGATGTAAGTATCACTGACAGGCATATACGCTTCCGGCTGATAATAATCGTAATAGGAAACAAAATAACCGACAGAATTATCAGGAAAGAATTGCCGGAACTCGCCATACAACTGGGCTACCAACGTTTTGTTATGAGTGAGTACAAGAGTTGGCCGCTGAACATTTTGAATGACATTAGCCATGGTAAATGTTTTGCCACTTCCGGTAACGCCCAGCAACGTTTGATATTTTTCACCGGTAAGTACACCTTGTGTAAGTTGCTCAATTGCTTGCGGCTGGTCGCCGGCCGGCTTGTATGTAGAGTTCAGTTGAAATCGCATTCTTACAAAATTACATTAAGGTAGTTACTATTATCAAGTTGCCTTTCAAAAACATTGTTATTTTACTTTAATTTAGCCGGTAATATTTAGTGATAATCTTTACTGCAAAATGGTTTATTTTTTATTGGCGCTTGCTTTTTTAATTTTTATAATCGTTTCTCTTACCCGAAAAAATGAAGAAAAAATACTTGCTGAAATCAGGTTGAATTGGGCGCGTAGAATCAACAAAAAAAGAGACCTTTTGGATGTAGAAGAATATGCAATACATAATAAAAACAAGCATTTTCATAAACTCACATTACAAACATTAAAGGACATTGATATTGAAAATCTGTTTGCGTTATTAGATAGGACGCTTACTACCATCGGGCAACAATTTCTTTATAATAAAATAATTTTTCCTCAAAACGACCTCGAACGTTTAAAGAAATCAGATGAAAATTCTAATTACTTTCAAAAAAAAATTGCTAAGCGTGAATCTGTACAAATCATTTTATACGAGCTTGAAAAAAATGGCACATCCCGAATTGCTCATTTATTAAATATCCAAAATTCAGTAATTGATAAAAACCTGGATATCTATAGAATGCTTACTACTCTTGCAGTGGCAGCTCTTATCGCTGCCATATTTTTTCCTGTTATATTCATTTACCTTGTATTGATTTTCGGCACCAACATAATGATTCAATACGTTTTTAAGTACAGGAATGAAAGACAATATGCATCGGTTCGTGAAATTTATGGAATGATAAAAGCTGCACAAAAGTTACAAAAAACGGATACAATTATTAAAGGCGATTCTATTCCGGAACATTTAAAATCATTAAGGCCTTTTGTAAAATATTACAGCCTGTTAAACTTTGGAATTCCGGGAGATGATTTGTCAAAAGCCATGTTTTATATGCTGGAACTTCTCAAAGCCTGTTTTCTTTTAGAGCTGCATCTCCTTAATAATTCTTACTCACAAATCATCAATCAACGCGAGGCATTAAAAAAGCTTTTTGAATATGTTGGTGAATTTGATTTTGCCATTTCGATGGCATCTTTAAAAAGCGATTCAAGATTTGCCACTTGTATTCCTGATTTGGTTTCAGAAAATAAAATACTAAAATTTACCAATGCTACACATCCGCTGATAAAAGATTGTATTCCCAATTCTTTTTGTTTGGAACACAAAAGTGCATTTATCACCGGCTCTAACATGTCAGGTAAATCAACATTTCTGCGAACAATTTTAATCAATTCTATTTTAGCGCAAACTTTATATACCTGCTTCGCAGAATCTTTTACCACGTCATTTTTAAAACCTTTTTCTTCCATAACGATTGAGGATAATTTATCAGAAGGCAGCAGTTATTTTTTTACAGAAGTAGAAATTGTGAAAGAAATGACAGAGCAGGTTCCCTTTTCTCCTAACCACCTTTTTGTGATAGATGAAACATTTAAAGGGACAAATACTTTGGAGCGTATTTCTTTAGCAAAAGCGGTGTTGGAATTTTTAAATAATAATGAAAATATTGTTGTCGCTTCTTCTCACGACCTGGAACTAATAGATTTGATTTCGAAAGATTTTGAATTGTATTATTTTACTGAAACTATAAAAGGCAATTACCTAAACTTTGATCATACAATTAAGCCAGGATTTTTAAAAACTACCAACGCTATTAAGATTATTGAAATTGAAAATTACCCCAAAGTTATTATTGATGAAGCTTACAAGCTGACAAAAGAATATAAAGCAGGAAGTTTTGTGGCTTTAATGAATGAAGCTGATAAAACTTCCTAAACAATATGGTTGTTATTTACCAAACAAAGAACCTTAGAATAAGATTTCGTGTTATTTGTTAGTTTACTGTTTGTAATAATTAATTAGTTTTTGTAGCAGCTACACTGTTTTCAGTCCATTTATTCAATTCAGGGCAGGAATTGTATTCTTTGGCAACATTAATGTAGAATCCAGGCATATTTTTGGCAAACCAATCTTCCAGCACCTGGTTCTTTTTTTCTTCAAGTGCTCGTTGTGCCACTTTATCATAATCGTCTTTAAGGTTTTCCCTGTGAGGTTCAGATTTTGATTTTAAGTCTACTATTCTCACCGCTTTTTTTCCTGTTGCAGGGTCCATGTATTCTGTAGGTTGTGAATATTCACCAACCTTTAAATCCTTTAGCATTAATACAAGGCCTTTGTCAAGTTGGTCAATAGATAAAAAAGTACTTTGGCCATCAGGGGCAGTAATTAGGCCGCCTGTAAATTTACTGTTATCATCCTCACTGAATTTAGAAACCGCTTCGCCAAATGTGATTTTATTGTCTACCAAAAGCGTTCGTATCGAGTCTAATTTTACTTTTGCCTCATTTATTTGTATGGAGCTTACCTGTGGAACTTGTAAAATGTGCCTGATGGTTGCGTCATCTCCTCTACGGCTTACCATCTGGATGATATGGTAACCAAATTTTGTTTTGAAAACATTTGAAATTTGGCCGTCTTTCAAACTGAAAGCTTTAGCCAGAAAAACAGGGTCAATTTGGGTTTCATTTCTGTTAATTTCCATCAGGCCACCTTTATCTTTTGTGCCAGGATCGTCAGAAAAAAGAGAGGCAAGCACTTCGAATTTCTTTGTACCATCTTCTACTTCTTTTTTATATTCTTTCAACTGGTCAATGGCGTAGCTTTCAAGGTCGCGGCTTGGCTTAGGATACATCACAATCTGGCCAATTTCAAGTTGCGATCCATAAAAATGAAGGCTGTCTTTTGGAATTAGATTATAATAATTTTCTACCTCTTTTGGGGTAATTCTTACATCGCCAACGATTTTATCACGTTCTGCCGCAGCAAGCTTTTGTTCACGAATTACAGGCCGGAACTCTTCTTTTAACTGAAAAACAGTTTTGCCCGCCACCTGCTCCAATATTTCCTTTGAGCCATACTGAGAGATATAATATCTGATTTTATTATCAATATCCGCACTTACATCATCATCAGAAATTGGAAGGGAATCCCTTTCTGCCTGCAAAACCAGGGCTTTAAGCGCCAGCGCCTGCTGTAATAATAGACAGGAAGCATTAGGAGGAATACCTACATTCTGGCGTTTCATATCGTCAATGCTATTTTCAATATCGCTTCTTAAAATAATTTTGTCCCCTACCGTCGCAATTATTTTATCCGCTAAAACTTTTTTGGTTTGGGCAAAAGAACTAATGACAGTTACAAAAAAACAAAGTGTAAACAAACTTTTTTTCATCAGAAATTATTGTATTTGAAATAGCCTGAAGATGGCTTAGCCTTAAAAATTAATTCATCAAAAATACACCTCTATATGGTGAGTTATTTTTTTGGAAAGTTAAAAGTTGAGTTGCTTTTGTTAAAGAAAATTGGAAATTTAAAATTTACAAGGTTCTTTTCACTTCTATTTCTTCAAAAGCTTCTATCATATCACCGATCTTAAGGTCATTATAATTCTTAATGATCATACCGCACTCCATATTGTTGGACACCTCTTTTACATCATCTTTAAAGCGTTTGAGGCTTCCAAGCTCGCCGGTATGAATGATAATTCCATCCCTCACCAGGCGAATGCGGTTGTTTCTCGCGATTTTTCCTTCTACCACCATACAACCCGCAACTGTAGCCTTATCGAATTTGTAAGATTCTTTTATCTCTGCAATACCCAAAACCTTTTCCTGGATCTTCGGTTCCAACATTCCCTCCATCGCGCTTTTTACTTCGTCAATCGCATCATAAATGATAGAGTAAGTTTTAATTTCAACTCCCTCATGTTCAGCAATTTTAGAAGCTTGCAATGAAGGCCGCACATTAAATCCAATGATAACGGCATCGGAAGCAGTTGCCAACATCACGTCGGTTTCTGTTATCTGGCCGACTCCCTGATGAACCACGCTTACTGCAATCTCTTCAGTACTTAATTTTTGTAAAGAATCGCTCAAGGCTTCTACTGAACCATCCACGTCGGCACGAATAAGCAGGTTTAGTTGTTTGAAATTTCCTAAGGCAAGCCGGCGGCCAATTTCATCCAGAGTAATGTGTTTTTTGGCCCGTATACCTTGTTCACGAAGAATTTGAGATCTTCGGTTCGCTGTATCTTTTGCTTCTGATTCATCCTGAAAGACTTTAAAGGTTTCACCAGCTTGCGGTGCTCCATTAAGCCCTAGAATTAAAACAGGTGTCGATGGTGGAGCGGTTGCTACCCGCTGGTTCCGTTCATTGAACATGGCTTTAATGCGGCCATAGTTTTGGCCTGAAACTAAAAGGTCTCCCTGGTTTAAAGTTCCGTTTTGAACCAAAATAGTAGCAACATAACCTCGGCCCTTATCAAGGGAAGCTTCAATCACACTACCACTTGCTGCTTTTGATGGATTGGCTTTTAATTCAAGAAGGTCTGATTCTAATAATACTTTATCAAGAAGTTCATCGACATTTAATCCCTGTTTAGCGCTTATTTCCTGGCTTTGATATTTACCGCCCCAGTCTTCTACCAGGATATTCATCCCGGCAAGTTGTTCTTTAATTTTTTCAGGGTTAGCTCCGTCTTTATCCATTTTGTTCAACGCAAAAACCATAGGTACTTCTGCGGCCTGCGCATGAGAAATCGCTTCCTTGGTTTGAGGCATGACTGCATCATCAGCCGCAATAACTATTACTGCAATGTCTGTTACTTTAGCACCCCTGGCACGCATCGCTGTAAAAGCTTCGTGGCCCGGCGTATCCAAAAAAGTAATAGAGCGGCCATCTTTTACCGTTACCTCATAGGCACCGATATGTTGAGTTATCCCTCCAGCTTCCCCGGCTATTACATTTGCATGGCGTATATAATCGAGTAGTGAGGTTTTACCGTGGTCAACATGGCCCATAATAGTAACAATGGGAGAACGGGGAACCAGGTCTGTTTCATTATCTTCCTCTTCATCTTCTCCAGATTCCTGCTGGTTATCGATATCAATAAATTCAACTTCGTAATTAAATTCACTTGCTACTAATTCGATAACATCCGCTTCAAGCCGCTGGTTAATAGAAACCATAATACCCAGGCTCATACATTTGCTAATAACGTCTGCAAAACTTACATCCATCAGATTTGCAAATTCACTAACAGATATAAATTCTGTAAGCTGTAATTTGTTGTCGGTTGTTTCGTCGCCTACAGTTTCGGAGGCCTCTTCCCTTTTCTGTTTACGGTATTTTGCTTTAAGGCTTTTACCGCGCCCGCCAGACCCGGCAAGTTTTGCCTGAGTTTCTTTTATCTTATCCTGAATTTCTTTTTGATCAATTTCCTTTTCTTCGCGCCTGGTTGCGGGTGCGTTTCTGTTAAACCTTCCACCAGGTGCCGGCCTATTGTTATTATTAGGATGAGGGCGCTGGCCATTTTGGCCACCCGGATGGTTTTGGTGAATAGGATGATTTTGGTGATTTGGATGATTTTGATTAGGAGGATGGCCGCCTTTTTTTTCTACGATAATACGTTTGCGTTTCCGCCTTTCATCAGGAGGTTTAGGCCTTGTTTCATGATTAGAAGGAAGGTCTATTTTGCCCATAATTTTCGGCCCTTCTAATTTCACTGCTTTAATATTAGTGATTACAGGTACCTCTTTTTCAGGCTGGGCTACAGGGCCTTTAACGGGTTCCTCTACAGAAGGTTCTTCCACCGTAGATTCTTCTTTAGTAATTACACCTTTCACTTTGCCTTTTGGCACTTTCTTTTTAGTATCTTTTTTGGGCCTTACTGAAGAATCAATTGCGCTGAGGTCAATTTTGTCAATTATTTTCAAACCCTCAACTTCAGGAATTTCCAGATTTTCTATAGGTACAGTTTCTGTAGTTTCATCGGCTTTTCCCTTCGTTTTGTCTTTCGTTATTTCTGCTAATACAGGTTTTTCTTCAACTGTAATTTCTGCTTCTTTTTCTGAAATAATGGGATGCGTAATTTCTTTTGCCTTTTCATCCTCTTCTGCTTTTTTATCCTTTGAAATTACCTTTATTTGCTCCTTTTTGTTGAATGATAGGTCTTGTTCGTCCCTTCTCTTCTTATTATCTGCAGGAGCATTTTTAGGAAGGTCAATTTGTTCTGCTTTTTGTTTTGCAACTTTATCAGGTTGAAATTCAATTTGCAGAACATGATACATTTCTTCCGAAATTTTTGAAGAAGGCTTAAGGTCGCCTGTTTCAAAACCTTTGGACACAAGAAAGTCCGTCAAGGTTCCGGTACCTATATTAAATTCTTTGGCCGCAGCCATCAACCTTGGTGTATTTATTTCTGCCATTAATCTTTACCTATTTCTTATAGAAGTAATTTTATTTTTAAATTTAATTTATAGTAAACGAACAAATACCTTAGAAAACCAATTTGTATTTATTAGTTAGTAAACTCTTCTTTCAATATTTTTTTAACTTCTGCAATTGTTTCTTTTTCCAAATCCGTCCTGCGCTCCAGTTCTTCATCAGACAAGTCTAATACGCTTTTCGCTGTATCGCACCCGATCTTTTTTAATTCGTCTATCACCCATGTTTCCAATTCATCAGTAAATTCATCCAGATCCACATCATATTCTTCTACCTCGCCTTCATTATCACGGAATACATCAATTTCAAGGCCTGTAAGTTCACACGCCAGTTTGATATTAACTCCCCTTCGGCCAATTGCCAAAGAAACCTGGTCAGGTTTTAAATAAACACTTGCATGCTTGGCTTCCATATCTACTTCCATACTGGTAATCTTTGCAGGAGTAAGTGAACGCTGGATTAATAACTGAATATTATTGGTCCAGTTAATTACGTCAATATTTTCATTTTTTAGTTCCCGTACAATTCCGTGAATACGGCTCCCTTTCATTCCAACACATGCACCAACCGGGTCAATACGGTCGTCAAAACTTTCAACGGCAACTTTTGCCCTCTCTCCCGGATCGCGAACGATTTTCTTAATAACAATAAGTCCGTCAAATATTTCTGGAACTTCAATTTCCAGCAGTTTGGCAAGGAAGGAAGTATCAGTTCTTGAAACAATAATAACTGCCTGGTTATTTTTTAATTCTACATTTTTTACTACCGCACGAATCGATTCGCCTTTTTTAAAATAATCAGAAGGGATTTGCTCAGATTTAGGAAGCAGCATTTCATTTCCTTCTTCATCTAAAAGTAAAATTTCTTTTTTCCAAACCTGGTAGACTTCTCCACTGATAATATCGCCAACGCGGTCTTCATATTTCTTAATAAGAATGTTTTTCTTAAGGTCGTTGATACGGCTTGCAAGCGTTTGTTTTCCTGCAAGAATTGCCCTTCTTCCAAATTCTTTTTGGATATCTACTTCTTCGTATAACTCTTCGCCTACCTGGTAATCAGGCTCTATTTTTATCGCGTCTTTATATTCAACTTCGGTAAGGGTATTATATAAGTCATCATTGTCAACAATGGTTCGTCGCCTGAATATTTCAAGGTCGCCTTTTTGGTCATTGACAATAACGTCAAAATTTTCATCCGAACCATACTTTTTCCGGATAAGAGTTTTAAAGACATCCTCCATTACTTTCATTAAAGTAGGCCTGTCTATGTTTTCAGCGTCTTTGAATTCCTGAAAGGATTCAATTAAATTAATACTTGCCATACTGTTTATTTTAAAAAGTTATCAGCACAGTGGTGTGCTTTATCTGATTAAACAATATTGTTGTTGTTTGTTTTGTCATTTTATTTCCTTTACCTGTTTTTTGTTCAATTTTTATTTCATCGTCAGAAACATCTATAAGAGTTCCTTCTGCTTTTGTGCCATCTATAAAAACCACCTCAATTGTACGGCCTATATTTTTTTTATATTGCCGTAAAAGTTGCAAGGGCCTGTCAACACCGAATGAAGAGACTTCTAACGAAAAATTATTTTCTTCAAAAATTTCTGTTTCCTCAATAAATTTATAAAGGCCTTTATTGATAACAGCGCAATTGTCGATAGTAACACCGTGATCGCCATCCAGTAGCACTGTAACCTTATTTCCAGGCGCAATTTTTACATCAACCAGAAACAAATCCTTTGATCCACTAATAAAGTTCTTTACAAATTCTTCGATTTTCTCAAGTTCTGTAGAAATAGACATTTTATTCATCTCTTTTCAAAATAGAAGAAGGGAACGCTTCCGTTCCCTTTCACTAATCTTTTACGCCAGCAAAGATAAGTTAATTAGAAATTACACTCCAAATATCTTTTAGTAAAAATCATTCCTTAACAAATCTTTCGGGCTCTAACGGCCGGTTGTTCGGGCCAATTGATTGAAAACATTTATTTTTGTAAAATGAAATTTATAGAAACCGCGCTCGAAATCTTTTTATTATACCTTTTATATAAATTTATTTTTGATTTTATTATTCCCATCTATGAATCTTCAAAAAAAATAAAAAAGCAATTTGGCGAGATGCAGGATAAAATGCAAAATGATTTGAATAAATTTCAAAATCACCAAAATGCTTCGCAGCCTGAGCCTTCGGTCAAAAAGGACGAGGACTACATTGATTTTGAAGAAATTAAAAAATAATCATTCACAATCCTATAGTTTCTATTCTTTTTTCAGGAGATAACAGCAATGTTTGCAACCCTACTTTATTTGCGCCTTCAATATTATTAATTGAATCATCTATAAACAAGGTTTTTTCGGGATCAATGTTTAAATCTTTCAAAACCCATTTATAACATTCTTCATCGGGTTTTCTTAGGCTAATTTCAAAAGAATAGAAAGCTTTGTCAAAATATTCTTCGAATTTTTTTGCTCTTTTTTTCTGATGATAAATTTCATAAAAAGAAGTATGGTGGATTTTGTTGGTATTGCTTAAAAGAAATATTTTATACTTACCCTTAAGTTGTTCAAGAAACTTCAGGCTATCTTCCCTAAAAGTAAGCAGCATTGCATTCCACGCCTCTTTTATTTCCTCTGTTGATAGATTCATGCCAGTAGAATTATTTAATTGTGTATAGAATTCTTCTTCATCTATGGATCCGGTTTCCAACTTTTGAAAAAGCTTATCGGCATTTGCCTGCGAGTACATATCGTCAAAATTAGTTACTCCCAGTTTTTCAAAGGCAGCACGGGTAAGGTTGTAATCAATATCTAACAGGACACCGCCAAGGTCAAAAATGATATTTTCAATATTTTGCATCTTCAAAGAAAATTAATTCTTCTGACTTAGTGAATTTTTCTATTTTTGCAAACCTTAAAATTACCACTTTGGTAATCGGGCCTATAGCTCAGTTGGTTAGAGCACCTGACTCATAATCAGGTGGTCCCAGGTTCAAATCCTGGTGGGCCCACATAGATCTGAAGCCGTATTAAAAATGCGGCTTCTTTTTTATGATTTCTAACTATATATTTCGCTCACGTTGGAATCTATTATTCGTTATTAATATTAAAAAGGTATTTCTTAATATAAGCTTGCTATTTAAAGTTGAATTAAATACAAGTATTATCAGCAAGTTAAAATGCACATAAATTATTCATATTTTACCTATTTGTACATGTGATTTATTTTTAAATTAATAACTTGGCTGCAATTTTGTAAAAGGCATCTTTATTATTAATTTAAAATATACAAGCGTGAAAATTACTACCACATTCATTACAATCGTTACAGCAGCGTTTATTCTTACAAGTTGCGTAAGTACAAAAAAGTTTAATTCTCTGCAGGCCAGCTATAATTCTCTGCAGGCCACTAACAGCCAACTTACCAGGGATGGTGAAGAATGTAAAAGCAATTTAGACAGGGCAACTGTTCAGATTTCGAGTTTGCAGGATCAGATAAATGCAGAACGCGACCATGTAAAATCCCTGCAATCGGCATTAGACAAATGCCTTACCTCTGCCGGGCAGGGAAATGTAAATGTTTCTAAATTGGTTGATGAGATCAATTCATCTAATAAATACATTCAGGAACTGATAGCCTCAAAGAGCAAAAGCGATTCGCTTAATATGGTGCTTACCAACAACCTGACAAGGTCGCTCAGCAAAGAAGAAATGCAGGACGTAGATGTAAAGGTTCTAAAAGGTGTTGTGTATATTTCTCTTTCAGATAATATGCTTTACAAATCAGGAAGCTACGAAATTTCTGACCAGGCAAATAGTACTTTATCAAAAATAGCAAAAATTATTACTGACTATAAAGATTACGATGTATTGATAGAAGGCAATACTGATAATGTTCCTATCGCAAAGCCTAATATTCGCAACAACTGGGATTTGAGCGCTTTGAGAGCTTCATCTGTTGTACAAGCACTGCAAAATAATTTTGGTGTAGACCCACAAAGGCTTACAGCAGGCGGCCGCGGCCAGTACAACCCAGTTGCGAGCAACGATACTCCTGATGGAAAATCAAAAAACAGGCGTACAGAAATTATTATTACTCCTAAGCTTGACCAGTTCATGGATTTAATTGGAAAAGGCAAAGCAGATTCAACAAATAATACTCCATAAGTAGCCGCATTAATTTATAAAAAAAAGCATTTATGAAATTTTCATAAATGCTTTTTTATTTTAAGAAAAGTGGTGGCATTAAATTAAACATCAGAATAAGAATCCATATTATTTGTTTGTTTACTGCCCAAAAAATTAATTTGGTACAGCCCTAAACAAAATGGCTTAATATTAAAACGCCTATCAATCCTGATACAGAAACTATTGTTTCCATTATAGTCCAGGTAAGAAAAGTTTGTTTAACAGTCAAATTGAAATACTCTTTAAACAGCCAAAAGCCACCATCGTTTACATGTGAAAACATGAGGCTTCCAGCCCCAATTGACAAGACCATTAATTCCGGGCGGATATGTTGATTGATACCTAGGATCGGCAACATGATACCAACAGTTGTAAGCCCTGCAACTGTGGCTGAGCCGATACAAACACGAATGATCGCTGCTATTAGCCAACCTAAAATTAAGGGAGACAATTGCATATTCTTTAAGATTTGCCCGATATAAATACTTACGCCCCCATCACTCATTATTTGCATAAAAATACCCGAACCGGCAATAATTAAAAGTATTACAGAAATGCTTTTAAATGCTTCATCCAATTTTTTCATAACCACCGGAACTTTATTCCCTCTTTTAGTGCCTAAAAAATAAACAGCAATTAAAACCGATAGCAACATCGCGATATTTGGGTCGCCTATAAATTGCATTACTTTTCCTAAAAAACTTCTTGGGGAAACTATGTATAAAATAATTGCAGTAACTGTCAATAAAATTACCGGCATTAAGGCAGAAAATAAGCTAATTCCTAAACCGGGCAATTCATTTTCTGGCATTGATTCAATTTGAAAAATAGTATTCGATGGTGAAGGGTTATACCCTCGCAATGTCTTCGCAAATAAAGGCCCCGCAAGAGTAATTGTCGGGATTGCGATAATAATTCCATAGATCAAAGTTTTACTGATACTGGCGTGTAATTGTTCTGCAATAGCAGTTGGTGAAGGGTGCGGCGGCAAAAAACCATGCGCTACCGATAAGGCAGCCAGCATAGGAACGCCTACATAGAGAAGTGGCAATTTAGTCGTTGATGCAATCGCGAAAATTAAAGGGACCACCACGATAAAACCTGCGGTATAAAATAAAGGAATTCCGATAATCAACCCTGCCAAAGCCATTCCCCATTGAATATTTTTTGTTCCAAAAATTTTGGTAAGCGAAGCCGTAATTTTTTGAGCGGCGCCGCTGTCAGCCACGAGTTTTCCAAGCATGGCTCCAAAACCAAGAATGATAACTAATGGGCCAAGCGTATTTCCAATTCCTTTGGTGACAGAAGTTGAAATTTGTTGAATGTTCATCCCCACTCCAATTCCTAATAAAATACTTACTATTAAAAATGAGATAAAAGTGTCGAGTTTAAAATAGACCACCATTACTATCAAAAGTAAAATTGCGGCGATGCAAAGCAGTAAAGGCATAATAAAAGAATTAGTGTATCAGGCAAAAAATTATAAAATGATTTTAAAGATAACAGAAATAGAGAAAGTACGCTGATGAAATTATTTCTCAAAATAAATCAGGGAAAAATGCAAGAGGAATTTATTAGAAAATAATACTACATTAATTTCTCCAGTACAAAATAAACTATCGGGCAGAAAGTAGAATTCTTTAAAGTAATTGCTGGCCTTTTTAATAAAACATCTTCATCAGTATAAGGAAAACGATGGCAATCAGATGGGCGGTTGTCATAAATATTACAATAATTATCTTCTCCCAAAAAAGGGCATGGAGAACTTTTAGTAACATAATCACCATCCTCATCCAGCCGCAGATAAGTTTCAATAAAAGCCCCTTCTTTCATTTTTAAATGCTTTGCAATCCTTTTGATATCGGGCGTTTTAAACCGTGGCGAAAAATTTCGGCAACAGTTAGCGCATTTTAAGCAATCAATTTTTTCAAAGGCTTCTTCATGCAAATCCGGTAATTGCTTTAATACTTTATTTTTATCAACGCGCTTCAAAAAATCTTTGTACTTTTTCTGGTGTTCCGCTGATTTCTTTTCCCAATTTTGCAAAATATCTTCCTTCATTGAGTAAAGATACATTTTGAGCGAAATAAAGAACCACGTTCATTCCGGATTATCTAATTGATAGTAAACAAACAAATAAGCGGGATTTCTATTTTGCTAAAAATCCCGTAACGTGCTCCGGATATATCCTACCAGATTATTGCGATGCATTGAGTTTGTGATTAAGAATGGTAGGTTTATTTTTGATATTGTGTTGATGTTAATTTAATTACTCTTGACCGGCTTAATAAACGCGGTAAAAGAGTAACCAGCAATTTTTGTGGCCCCGAAATAACCGTATTTTTTCCTTTCAAGAAGCCATTTATACCCACCTTTGCTGAGTTATCAGGTGTATCGTAAGGCCTGGATTCATAAGTTTTAAATGGGCTATTAGCGTTTTTTGCAAAATTAGTTTTTGTTCTGCTGGGGCAAAGGCAGGTTACCGTTACGTTAGTGCCGTAAAGCTCGCCAAATAAAGATTCTGAAAAACTAAGAACATAACTTTTAGAGGCAGCATATACTGCCGAATAAGGAATTGGTAAAAATGCTGCTGTAGATGCCACGTTGATTATTCCGCCGGAATTTTTCTTTTTCATGGACGGTAAATACAACAGGCAAAGTTCAGTTAGTGCATTAATATTTAATTGTAGCATAGACTGGTATCTTTCCAAATCATAATCCTCAAATTTACCAATAGCACCAACGCCAGCATTATTTACTAAAACATCTACATCCAGGTTTAACGAATTTATTTTTTCAAATAATTCCTTTGCTGCATTTTCTTTTGACAGGTCCAAAACAATTGGATAACAAGCCACCTTATATTTTTCTTTTACTGTACCTGCTATATTGTTGAGTTCATTTTCTGATCGTGCGGCAATTATAAGGTTAGCACCAAGTTCCGCAAATTGGTGAACGAAAGCTTCTCCAATTCCAGAAGAAGCTCCGGTTATGAGAATCATTTTAGATTTTAGATTTTTCATTTTTTTTTAAAAGTTATTTGAATTAAAATCTTTATAATTAGGTGGGAATATAAATTTGGTTTGACGCAGTCAGTTAATATAATTCTACACTCCATGTTCTCTTAAATATACCTCCGCCGGCTAATTGATTAATACCTTCTTTATTTGTCAATTGGTAATCATGATGAATGTTGTCCGCAATACCGCACCATGGTTCAAGGCAAACAAATGGGGCATCTTTAGCAGCCCAGATACCGAAATAAGGAAAGCCTTCAAATCTGAAAACCAGCCCATTCGGGCCTTTATTCGAATACAATTTTATCTGATCGCTATTGATGTGCTTTAAAACGATAGCATCATCATAAAACAAGGCAGATTCGAGATACAATTTTTTATCATCAAGTGTAACAATTTCTGTCTTGTTATTTATTAAACCATTATCCAATAAAAAACGTTTTAAAGACGTGTCTTTATTGAACTCCAGGATGTAATCTTCATAGCGCAAATCACCATTCAATGGCACGCGGAATGCAGGATGGCCTCCGACAGAAAAATGCATTTCGCCTTCATTAATATTCTTTACAATATAGCTGCAATAAAGAGTATGTTCTTCAATTTCATACTGTACCTGAAAAATAAATTGGAACGGATAAACAGCAAGAGTATCAGCATTACTATATAAAGTGAAAATGGCAGAACTCGGAGAAACTTGTTGTGCTTCAAATGTTTTATCTCTTGCAAATCCATGGCGCGATAAATGGTATTCTCTGTTTTCAAAAATATATTTACCATCTTTCAATTCACCAATTATCGGAAATAATACCGGTGCATGTTTGCCCCAGTAATTTGGATCAGCCTGCCATAAATATTCGAGTGCATTTAATCGTACGCTCTGCAACTCTGCGCCTTTTTCATTTATCCTAACTACCAAATGATCGTTTTCTATTTGTATCATTCATCAAAAATACAGGCATTTCATTTATTACAGTAAACGAAGAAATAATCAGGATTTTTATTTTATCCGGAAGGCAAAATTTTAGAAGGCCATTCTATTTTTCCACTTCCATATAACTCTCCACGGGCTCACATGTACATATCAAATTTCTGTCGCCATAAGTATTATTTACGCGGCTCACTGCCGGCCAGAATTTATTTTCTTTCAGATAAGGTAGTGGGAATGCGGCTTTGCTCCGGGAATAAGCGTGTTTCCATTCATCTTCAGTAATAACAGATAAGGTATGCGGTGCGTTTTTCAAAACATTATCTTTTTTATCTCCGCCGTTTTCTATGCTTTTGATTTCTTCATAAATAGAATTTAAAGCATCACAGAATTTATCCAATTCTTCTTTGTTTTCACTTTCAGTAGGCTCTATCATTATTGTTCCGGCAACAGGAAAGCTCAACGTTGGCGCATGAAAATTATAATCCATCAACCTTTTTGCTACGTCTTCAGCTTCAATTCCGGCGCTGGTTTTAAAAGGCCGAAGGTCCACAATGAATTCATGAGCACACGTTCCGCCTTTTCCGGTAAAAAGGATTTTAAAATTCTCTTTTAAACGCGCTTTCATATAGTTCGCATTCAGTATAGCATATTCAGATGCTTTCTTCAATCCACTTTCTCCCAGCATTTTTATATAGGCATAACTAATCAGTAAAATACTCGCAGAACCATATTGCGCTGCGCTTACTGTTCCTTCATTATTTTTTCCAGGTAAGAATGGTGCTAATTTCCCATTAACACAAATTGGCCCCATACCCGGGCCGCCGCCGCCATGTGGTATTGCAAAAGTTTTATGCAGGTTCAAGTGGCAAACATCTGCACCAATAAACCCTGGCGACGTTAGCCCCACTTGCGCATTCATATTTGCACCATCCATATAAACCAGGCCACCATTATCATGAATGATCTTACACATTTCTTTGATGCCTTCTTCAAAAACTCCATGTGTAGATGGATAAGTTACCATTAATCCGGCAAGAGAATCTTTATTTTTTTCCGCCTGCATTTTTAAATCTTCGATATCGATATTTCCATGATCATCACATTTTATTACGACTACTTTACAACCCGCCATTACTGCTGAAGCTGGATTAGTTCCATGTGCTGAAATAGGGATTAAGATCACATTGCGATGAAAATCATTTTTGCTTTCATGGTATCTTTTTATGGCAAGCAATCCCGCAAACTCTCCCTGGGCGCCACTATTGGGCTGAAGGCTGCAAGCGTAAAAACCTGTGATCGCACATAATAATCTTTCCAAATCATTGACAATATAATTATAGCCTTCTGTTTGTGATGAAGGTGCAAATGGATGAATCCTGCTAAAATGCGCCCAGCTCACAGGAATTAATTCTGTGGCTGCATTCAATTTCATCGTACAAGAACCAAGCGCAATCATTGAATGAACCAGTGACAAATCTTTATTCTCCAGCATTTTTAAATACCGCATCATTTCTGTTTCGCTGTGGTATTTATTAAAAACAGGATGCAATAAAAACGAAGAAGTGCGTTGTAAAGAAGAGGGAATATTTTCCAAGCGCGTTTCATTATCAAAAGTAATGGCGGACGTATCTACATCTGTTGCCGAATTAAAAACACTTAAAATTCTAAGGACATCACTTTTAGTGGTTGTTTCATCTAAAGAAATGGTTACTAAATTTTCCGAAGGAAAATAAAAATTCATTTCATTTTTTTCAGAAATTTTTTTTAGTTTTTTTGCATTATCTATTTTGAAGGTGATGGTATCAAAATAATTTTTGTTTACTAATTCATAACCACTTTCTTCCAAATGTTCAGCTAAATCCTGGGTTAAAAGTGTGGTTCTTTTTGCAATATCTTTTAATCCTTCCGGGCCATGATACACTGCATACATCGCAGCCATATTAGCGAGCAAAGCCTGAGCGGTACAAATATTGGAAGTTGCTTTTTCGCGGCGTATGTGTTGTTCCCTTGTTTGCAAAGCCATCCGAAGCGCACGGTTGTTTTGCGCATCTACACTTACGCCAATTATTCTTCCCGGAATATTCCTTTTGAATTCATCTTTGGTAGCAAAGAAGGCTGCGTGAGGCCCGCCAAACCCCATTGGCACACCAAAACGCTGAGAGGAACCTATGGCAACATCGGCGCCTAATTCACCGGGAGGCATCAATAAGGTAAGTGCTAATAAATCGGTAGCCATTATTACCTGTGCATTTACTTTATGTGCACTTTCGATAAATTTTCTGTAATCTTCAATACTTCCTTCACTATTGGGATATTGAACGATCGCACCAAAATAAGATTCATCTAATTCTGCTTTTTTAAAATCTCCAAAAACCGGTTCAATTCCTACAGGTTTTGCCCGTGTCGTCAAAATATCTTTTGTCTGGGGGAATATTTTTTCATCTATAAAAAATTTGCCGGCACTAATATGATCATTGCCTTTATTTTTATAATTGAAAAGCATCGCCATCGCTTCTGCGGCAGCGGTTCCTTCATCCAATAAACTTGCATTGGCGATTGGTAAAGCTGTTAAATCGCTTACCATGGTTTGAAAATTCAAAAGGCTTTCTAAACGCCCTTGTGCAATCTCTGCCTGGTAAGGAGTGTATTGAGTGTACCATCCCGGGTTTTCAAAAAGATTTCTTAAAATAACAGAAGGTGTAATCGTATCGTAATATCCTTGCCCGATATAAGATTTGAAAACTTTGTTTTTATTGGCAATTGTTTTCAACTCAGATAAATATTCAAATTCACTCATCGGATCAGCAATATCCAATTTTTCATGTAGCCTTATTCCTGCCGGAACCGTTTTATCAATAAGCTCATCTAAACTGCCCACGCCAATGGTAGCAAGCATTCCCTTTGTTTCATTTTCATCAGGCCCTATATGCCTTTGAGCAAATTCAGCGGATTGTTTCTCAAAAAGATTCATAAACAAATTTTACTTTTTAATGCCACAGTAAACAAACAAATAATGCAGATTTTTGTTTTAAGTTCATCAATGGAGGCGCAAAGTTACGATGTAAAATGGTAGGAAAATATTGGATAAATTAAGAAATTTCACCCAAATGTATTTATCCGAAATAAAGATTTCATCTGTGATTTCAAAGTGTAGGCTATCGAAATTTTGTCAAAATAAAGTGCGTAAAAATCTTGGGCCACCAGCGATTAACCGTCGGTTATAATTTTAAAAGAAAAGAATTCCAGAAAAGATACCCGTTAAAATTTTAGGTATAATAGTTTTCTACATTTCAAAGTCAACCCATTTTTCTTTTGAATTTCCAGAAGCTACCACATTTTCAATAAATGCCATTCCGCGAACTCCATCTTCTATTCCCGGAAAATCAAGCATTTCTTTTGTGGGCTCTTTGCCTTCCATTTTTGCCATTAAAGTATGAGCAAAATTTTTGTAAATGTTAGCAAAAGCTTCGAGATAGCCTTCTGGGTGGCCACCAGGCGTCCTGCAATTTTGAGAAGCATAGCTGCTTAAATTTGGATAATTATTTCCGGCCCTGTAAACCTGAGTTGGCTGATCAAGCCATTTTACAAGTAAAGTATTTGGCTCCTGTTGCGTCCATTCGATCCCGCCATTTTCTCCATAAACCCTGATCTTTAAATTATTTTCTTCACCAGCCGCTACTTGTGTAGCAATTAAAACCCCGGCTGCTCCGTTGTCAAATTTTAATAAAACATTTCCGTCATCATCCAGCGCCCTTCCTGGTACCATAATATTTAAATCGGCACAAAGCTTAGTAATTTTTAATCCGGAAATATATTCTGCAAGGTGTGCTGCATGAGTTCCTATATCGCCCATGGCACCTGCTTTTCCTGATTTTTTTGGATCAGTACGCCATGATGCCTGTGCATTTCCTTCTCTTTCCGATAATCTGCTGAGCCATCCCTGTGAATATTCAACCACAATTTTCCTGATCTTTCCAAAAGTACCTTCCGCAAACATTGCGCGAGCCTGCTTTACCATTGGGTAACCGGAATAAGTATGCGTAAGGCATAATGTCATTCCACTATCTTCCAGCTTCTTTTTTAAATCTTTTGCTTCCTGTAAAGTAAAGGTCATTGGTTTTTCAACGATTACGTTGAAACCGTTATCCAGCGCCATAGCAGCAGGGGCGTAATGGGCAAAATTAGGCGTAACGATAGTGATAAAATCTATTCGTTTATCCGCGGGCATCTTACTTTCTTTTTCAATCATTTCTTCAAAAGTGAGATATGTTCTATCTTTCGGAAGAAATAATTCCTTGCCTGATGCTTTGGCTATTTCTGGATTAATGCTCAATGCGCCGCAGCTCAATTCAACTAATCCGTCCATATTGGCGGCGAGCCTGTGGATCGCTCCGATAAAAGCGTCTTTGCCTCCCCCTACCATTCCCATTCTTAATTTTCTCATACAAATAGTTTTAAAATAAAAAAATCGGTTTTTTCTTTGTTTACTGTGAAATTAAAAGCTGATACACTCTTTTAATTCTTTTGGCGTATAGGCAAGATTGTGTTTCTTTAAAACATCGTCTGGTACGCCGTTCCATTGATTGGGTGTGTTTCCAATATAATCAACGTCTTTGTAACCAATTTCAGTAGTGTAAAATCCTGTGGCTGTAAGATTGCGCATCAGGTTAAAAAAATTAACGCCCTGCTTCATCTCCGGTTTTGCTTTTTTAGGCCAGGCGATTTCATCTACTATTTCCATTTGTTGCTTCTGATTACATTCTGCAAAAGAATTTTGATAACGGTTTAAACATTGCATGTCAAGCCATTTCAATCCTCCCCGTAATGGCAACTGGTTTTCGGGTTTATCTTTCACAATAAATTCAATAAAGTCAGGTACTTTGGCATCAGAAGCGCTTCCGCTGACGTCATCTTTAGGAATAATGATATCACAAAGAATAGTAATAGTTTTCATTTCATGCGGCGTGAAATAAGTAGTAGAGTTTACTTCTTTTAAATGCTTAACCTCTTCTTTCATGAGCCCCGGGTGTTTTTTCTCAATAGTTGGTTCCGGTGCTTTAGTCAGAATTGGCTTTTTATCGGAAGTTTCACAGGCTTCCAATAAAAAGCCTGACGAAACAGTCCCCAGAACCATTACTTTTAGTGATTTTCTTCTGTCCATAAAAATTGAAATTAATAATTTTCTAAATTAATTTACTTCTAAATATTATTTTTCTTTAGCTGGTCAACGATGTATTCTGATGTGCGCATTGATAAAGCAAGAATGGTCCAGGTAATATTCTTATCTCCCTGTGAAACAAACATACCTCCATCCACGTCAAACAAATTTTTGCATTCATGTGCCTGCGCCCATTTATTTAATGGTGCCTGTTTTGGGTCGTTTCCCATGCGGATCGTCCCAGCTTCATGAATAATATTTCCAGGAGCGTGAAGGCCATAATTATTTTCAGGCCCATCGTCATTTCCCCAGATAGAAACAGCACCCATCGAATGTAAAATATCTGCAAAAGTTTCTTTCATGTGTTTGGCTTGCTTTATTTCATAGTCGGTATATTTTGTATTAAATTTTAAAACAGGAATTCCATAAATATCTACTGTGTCCGGGTCTATCTCGCAAAAACTGTCACGCATAGCAACCGCTTCTCCGCGGCCCGCCATACCAACATGGGAGCCAAAGAAATACCGGTAATCTTCTTTTAAAGATGCACCGTAGCCACCGGCTTCTTTTTGTTTTCCTTTCACTTTATAAGTGCCATTTAAGTTTTCCATTCCCCATTGAAAGCCGTACAATGGCATCCCAAAACCACCACCATATTCAATATGGTAGCCACGCGGGAAATCAAGTTTTTTATTATCAAGCCACCATGGCGTATAAACGTGCATACCGCCTACGCCATCTTCGTTGTAGCGTTTCCTGTCAAATAATTCCGGAATAATCCCACCCATATCAGCACCTGTGGAATCATGCAGGTAATGGCCAACGACATCGCTCGAATTAGCCAAACCGTTTGGATGGCGGGGTGATTTCGAATTCAATAGCAACCGCGCAGATTCGCAGGTACTGGCTCCCAAAATCACGGTTCTTCCCATCACCTGGTATTCCTGCATGTCATCTTTATTTACATACGAAACCCCGGTGGCCAGTCCTTCTTTGTTCGTCAATATTTCCCTGGCCATTGCATTTACCACAAGGTCAACATTTCCTGTAGCTATTGCTGGAAGTATTAATGCAGAAGATGAAGAAAAGTCCGCAAATATTTTACAGCTTCGCCCACATTGCTGGCAATAAAAACATTGGCCTCGCGTGTCATTTATTTTTTTGGTAAGAATCGAAAGCCTAGAGGGAATAACCGGAATTCCTATGCCAGTAGCAGCTTTCTTAATCATCAATTCATGTAATCTTGGTTTTGGTGGTGGCAGAAAAAAGCCGTCCTGGTCATCTACTAAACCTTCATTGGTTCCGAAAACACCAAGAAGTTTATCGATTTTATCGTAGTAAGGTTTTACGTCGTCGTAACCGATAGGCCAATCATCGCCGAGGCCATCAATACTTTTTCTTTTAAAGTCTTTTGGGCCAAAACGGAGTGAAATCCTTCCCCAATGATTGGTGCGGCCACCTACCATTCTTGCACGCCACCACTCCCAGTTGGAACCTTTTGCATTCGTGTAAGGTTCCCCATCAATTTCCCAACCCCAATAACAACCATCCATATCTCCAAAAGGACGATACTTAGTACTGGCGCCTCTTCTAGGCGATTCCCATGCGTTTTGCAATTGTTTGGAATCAACGGCAGGATTATAATTAGGGCCAGCTTCGAGCAAGCAGACTTTTAAACCTGCATTTGCTAAAACGTAAGCCGCCATGCCACCTCCGGCACCGGAACCGATTATAATTGCGTCATATTTTTTTGGCTGAACCTTAATTTGAAAATCTCCCATATCGATAAATTAGATTTTAAAAAATCAGCCATGAAATTAGGAATTCTAAAATAAAATGGCAGCATTATTTTTGAGAACGGTATTCTAAAAGGATTAACATTTTTACCAAAATACAAATCTGTTCTATTTGTTGTTTTACTGTAGATTATAATTTTATAAAACAAGCTCAACCTAAAATAAAAATCATCTTTATTTATTCGTTTACTGCAATTTAGTTGCTTTAATAATAGTAAGCGGTGGAAAAGTATCAAAGAAATAAGTTCCTTCCTTTTGTACTTTCATTCCCATGCTTTCAAACTCTTTTTTGTATTCGCCCGTATGTTTAAAATCAGAAATAATCGCCTCTCCACCAGGTTTTAAAATGCGGCGAATCTCGTGGCAGGCTTGTTTTCGTTCATCTGTATTATAAATGTTGTGGAGGCAAAGATTAGAAACAATTACATCAAAATAATTGTCATCAAAATTGGTTTTAAGAATATTTTCTGTAAGGATTTCCGTTTTATCTGATACTTTTTCAAGCCCGGTATTTAGTTTTATTTGTTCGAAAGTATTGTCTGAAAGATCATAACTATTGAAAATATCAATGCCATAAGATTTGCCAAAATTCAATTTTTTTGCTGCGCCTATCATTAATAATCCCAGCCCGGTTCCTACATCCAGTACCTTTTCATCCCCCTTTCCATTGGTGCAATTTGAGAATTCTATCCCTATGTTTGAACTTTCCATATTTAGAATAAGCAATCATTAACATGCCGGCAATTATTAAACATAATGCTGGTGATAAAAAACTAGGGATTAAGAAATTAATTTTGGGGAAAAAGCCAATCCAAAGAAATAAAGAAATTAATAAAAGGAGAACGCCAACCCCGAGCAGGTTCCTGATCACTTTGGGTGCATCAATTCCGTAATTTATTTTTTTCATTTCTTATTTTTAAAATTTTTCTAATCTGGGAATAAAAAAATTTTTCAGATTATTTATCTTGTAAAAATAAAAATTGATATCTGGATTATCCGGATTCTTTGTTACTGCTGTGTTTTGCTAAAAAATTGATTTTAAAAAGTTGGCTTTTTTAAATCACAGATTTTTTAATTTTAAAAATTATTATCAACGGTAAATTTATTTATTCAATTAATCTGTACATTTAATCTTCCAAATCGATCTTTAATAGCATTCTATATTTTCATTTATTTTTAAAAATCACTTTAAATTTTATTTGAAAACTAACCAAACAACCAGATTATTATAAACTAAAACTCAATTCCTTCAAATGAAAATTACCACACGGTTACAGCTTTCTTTAATGATGTTTCTGGAATTTTTTGTTTGGGGAGCCTGGTTTGTAACTCTCGGCACATTTTTAATAAAAAATCTTAATGCAAGCGGCGCTCAGACCGGAGCTGTATTCTCTACTCAATCTTGGGGAGCTATAATAGCGCCTTTTATTATCGGGTTAATTGCGGACCGTTACTTCAACGCAGAAAAAATCCTGGGCGTGTTACATATTATTGGCGCTGTTTTTTTATACCAGGTTTACAGTATAGGAGCTGTTACAAATGTATATCCGCCCGCAGTTTTTTATTACTTGCTAATATATATGATATTATTTATGCCGACACTGGCATTGGTTAATTCCATATCATTCAATCAAATGAAAAATACCGAGAAGGAATTTCCGCCCGTAAGAGTTTGGGGAACCATCGGATGGATCGTGGCCGGGCTGGCAATTAGTTTTGTTTTTGTATGGGATTCTGATGCGAATATTACAGCAGGTATGATGAAAAATACTTTTTTATTAGGTTCAATTGTTTCTTTGATATTAGGCATATTTAGTTTCACTTTACCAAAAACGCCTCCGAAAGTAACTAAAGGGGAAAAAGTAAAAATTTCAGAAATAATAGGTTTAGATGCTTTAAAATTATTGAAGGATAAAAATTTCCTGATATTTTTTATTGCTTCTATTTTGATTTGTATTCCTCTTGCATTTTATTACCAATATGCCAATCCTTTTCTTACTGATATAGGGATGACTAATGCAACTGCAAAAATGAGCCTTGGACAGTTTTTCGAAATATTTTTCTTATTGATGCTTCCGTTGATTTTTAAAAAATTCGGATTTAAAATAACGATTATGGCAGGTATGCTGGCCTGGTCTATCCGATATGCATTATTTGCTTATGGAAATACCGGAAGCCTTACATTTATGCTGATAATAGGTATTATTTTACATGGCATTTGTTATGATTTCTTTTTTGTGTCCGGGCAAATTTATACAGACGCAAAAGCCGGGCCAAAATTCAAAAGTGCCGCACAAGGTTTGATAACGTTAGCCACTTACGGTATTGGAATGTTGATAGGGTTTGAAATTGCCGGTTTGATAAAAGACGAGTACACTACTACTTCACTGGTAAATGGTGTTTCCACAGTAGTTTCTAACTGGAAGATGATTTGGATTATTCCTTCCGGGATTGCGTTTATTGTATTTTTATTATTTGCATTTTCATTCCACGATAAAAATGAAAAACCTGTGGGCAGCTCTGTTAATTTATAAGTATGGGAACAAAACAAACAAGAAGATCACTTATTAAGAACCTTGCTTTGGGAGCTTCAGCATTGGCAATAACGCCGGTATCGGCACTTGCATCCTATAAAATGCCAGAGAATAAATCTAAAACAGCATTGAAATTGAAAGGGAATATTAACCACTCAGTTTCGAGGTGGACATTCAACTATTTATCTTTAGACGATTTATGTAATGCGGTTAAAGAAATTGGTTTCAGCGCGATTGATTTAGTAGGGCCTAAAGACTGGCCTACATTACAGAAGCAAGGCATCTACAGTTCCATGTGTTATACTGCAGGAGACAATGATTTATACAAAGGGCTTGATAATCCTATTTATCACGAAAAACTGATCAAAGAATATTTAGACGTAATACCGGTAATGGCCAAAGCCGGGTATAAAAATTTAATTTGCTTTAGCGGTACCCGAAACGGGCTTGATGATGAAACAGGAATGAAAAATTGTAAAATGGCCTTAGAAAAAATATTGCCTTTTGCCGAAAAAAATGGTGTGACAATGGTGATGGAATTACTGAATAGTAAAATTGACCATAGAGATTATATGTGTAATCATGTAGAATGGGGGGCCGCATTATGTAAAATGATTGATTCGGATAATTTTAAATTGCTTTTTGATATCTATCATATGCAAATACAGGAAGGAGATATAATTAGAAACATACAAGATTATCATCAATATATTGCACATTACCACACTGGTGGTATTCCGGGAAGGCATGAGATTAATAATACGCAGGAATTGTATTATCCGGCGGTGATGAAAGCGATTGTAGATACAGGGTATAAAGGATATGTTGCCCAGGAGTTTGTTCCAACTTATCCTGATAAATTAGACTCTTTGAGGGAAGCAATAAAAATATGTGATGTGTAATTAAAATGACAAATTTTAATAAATTTTTGCCATTTTAATTGGTACTTTTAGGCTACGTATTGAAATATTAGAAAGAATTAAAAAAATATACTCACACTAAAAATCAAGCCTCTAAAATAATAGTGGCTGCATTAAAACATTATGGCAGACAATACATATGACGCAATTGTAATTGGATCGGGAATTTCCGGGGGCTGGGCCGCTAAAGAGCTTACTGAAAAAGGCCTTAAAACCATTATGCTCGAAAGGGGAAAAAATATTGAGCATGTAAAAGATTATGTAAATGCAGTGAAAGGCCCGTGGGAGTTTCCTCACCGCGGAGGGCGCACACAGGAAATGATAAAGGATTATCCTGTTTTACGAAGAGATTACCCGTTAAATGAAATGAACCTTGATTGGTGGTTTAACGAAAAAGAATGCCCATATACAGAAGTAAAACGTTTCGATTGGTTTCGGGGATACCATGTTGGCGGACGCTCTCTTTTATGGGGAAGGCAAACCTACCGCTGGAGTGATTACGATTTCGATGCCAACGCGAAAGATGGCATTGCGGTTGATTGGCCTATCCGTTATAAAGATATTGAGCCCTGGTACACTTATGTTGAAAAGTTTGCAGGAATCAGCGGCTCAAACGAAAATTTGCCACAATTGCCTGACAGTCATTTCATGCCGGCAATGGAAATGAATTGCGTGGAAAAGGATGTTTCTGCCCGAATTAAACAACATTACGAAAACAAACGGCAAATGATTATTGGCCGGTGCGCTAATATAACAGAGCCTATCCAGGAAAGAAGCAATTGTAAATATAGAAATAAATGCTGGCTCGGCTGCCCTTTCGGAGCATATTTCAGTACGCAATCTTCCACTCTTCCGGCGGCGATGAAAACCGGCAACCTCACAGTTCGCCCATGGTCTATCGTTACAAAGATTTTGTATGATAAAGATACAAAAAAGGCAACCGGTGTAGAAGTTCTGGATGCAGAAACAAATAAAACTTACCAGTATTTTGCAAAAATAATTTTCTTAAACGCATCAACATTTAATAGTGCATGGATTCTGATGAATTCTGCAACAGATATTTGGCCTGATGGATTAGGAAGCAGTAGTGGCGAGCTAGGCCATAATGTAATGGACCATCATTTAGGAGTTGGCGCTGCAGGAATGGTAGATGGCTATGATGATAAATATTATTATGGCCGTAGGGCAAATGGAATTTATGTCCCCAAGTACAGGAATTTATTTGATGATAAGAGAGATTATTTGCGTGGTTTTGGTTACCAGGGAGGTGCCAGCAGGGAAGGCTGGAGCCGTAATATTCCTGAAATGCAAATCGGTGGAGATTTTAAAGATGCACTGGCAGAACCAGGGCCGTGGACAATGGGTATTGGGGGTTTCGGAGAAATACTTCCTTACCATGAAAACAAAATCACTTTAGATAAAGATAAAAAAGACAAATGGGGATTAAATGTTCTGGCTTTTGATGCTGAATGGAAAGAGAACGAAAGGAAAATGAGGGTAGACATGAAAAATGATGCAATAGAAATGTTGGAAGCTGCAGGAGTTAAAAATGTAACGGGTTTCAATGGTGATGGGACTATGGGCAGGGGAATTCATGAAATGGGAACCGCCAGGATGGGGAAAGACCCAAAAACTTCAGTGCTGAATAAATGGAACCAGGTTTGGGATGCGCCAAATGTTTTTGTAACAGATGGTTCTTTTATGGTTTCCTCCAATTGCTGTAATCCGTCCCTGACTTATATGGCAATGACAGCAAGGGCCGCAGACCATGCTGTGGATGAATTGAAAAAGCGAAACATCTGATTGGTTGAAGCAGTAAACAAACAAATTTCAAAGAAAATGAATTTCCATTTTAAAAAAATACAGTAATTATGAAAGGCCAAAAAGACAAAAAGAATTTTAATTCATCCAGAAGAAATTTTTTAAAAAACACCGCATTAACGGCCGCCGGGTTTTACATTGTTCCCAGGCACGTGTTGGGGGGTAAAGGATTTTTAGCACCCAGCGACAAGTTAACGATTGCAAGTATTGGTGTTGGTGGTAAAGGCGGCGATGATATCGATCACTTTATTGCAAGCGGAAAAGCTGATATAGCTTATCTCTGCGATGTTGATACCAGGAGGGCTGCTTCATCAGTGAAAAAACTTCCTAAAGCAAAATTTTATTCTGATTATCGGGAAATGCTTGACAAAGAACATAAAAACTTTGACGCAGTTTCTGTTTCCACACCAGACCATACTCATGCCGTAGCCGCTTATTCTGCAATGCAACTTGGTAAACATGTGTATGTTCAAAAGCCTTTAACTCACGATGTTTTTGAGGCAAGAATGTTAACTGAAGCAGCAAAAAAATATAAAGTGGTTACGCAAATGGGCAACCAGGGCGCTTCAGGAGATGGTGTAAGGCAATTGATGGAATGGTATAATGCAGGAGTTATAGGCGATGTTCACACGGTATATTGCTGGACAGACCGGCCAGTTTGGCCACAGGGAATTCCAAGGCCAACAGTTGCGGCTCCGGTTCCAAAAGAATTAGACTGGAATTTATGGCTTGGGACGGCTCCACAAAAGAATTATTTTGACAACCTGGTTCCTTTTAACTGGCGTGGATGGTGGGATTACGGAACAGGAGCCTTGGGTGATATGGGATGCCATATTGTACAACCTGCTTTTGCTGTATTGGGCCTTCAATATATTAATTCTGTACAGGCAAGTGTAGGTAGTGTTTATGTTGGCGAGTTTCAAAGGGGCTATTTCCCTGAAAGCTGCCCGCCATCGAGCCATGTAATAATGAAATTTCCTAAAACGGATAAAACAGCTGGCCCTGTTGAGGTACATTGGATGGATGGTGGCATACAACCGGAAAGGCCGGAAGAATTAGGGCCGAATGAAACATTTGGCGATGGAGGCAACGGAACTTATTTTATTGGAACAAAAGGTAAAATGATGTGCGGAACTTATGGTGCCAATCCTCAATTACTTCCTCTTTCCCGAACCAATGAAGTAAAAGTGCCTCAAACTTATAAAAGAGTAGTTGGTGGCGCCGAAGGCCATTACGCACAATGGATTGAAGCCTCAATAGCCGGTTATGGCAACATGCCTGTAGATTCATCTTTTGATGTGGCCGGGCCTTTAACAGAAGCCTTATTGATGAGTAACCTTGCCATCAGGGGATTTGATATAAGGACAGCCCGCGCAAGCGGAAAAGGTTACGATTATCCAGCCAGGTATGTTGAACTTTTATGGGATAACAAGGATATGAAGGTTACCAATGTTGACGCGGTAAATCAATTTATCAAACGCGATTACCGTGATGGTTTTGGAGTAAAATATGATGTATAATCTTTAAAATATAAATTTATTATGAACAGAAGAGAAGCAGTGCAATATATTTCCCTCATTCTCGGAGGGACGGTAGTAGGCAGCAGCGCTTTTTTAGCCGGCTGCACTACCAATAGTAGTTCTGAAGTTTCAATGGTTTTTTCAGATGCCGATATTTCATTAATGGATGAGATTGCCGAAACTATTTTACCAACGACCAAAACGCCTGGAGCAAAAGCTGCCAAGGTTGGACAGTTTATGACTGTTATGGTCAATGATTGTTACGAAGCGCCGGATCAAAAGATATTCCACGAAGGCCTGGGCCAGATAAATAAGTTATCCAATAAAAAATTTGGAGATTCATTTACCAAAATTACTCCACAGCAACGCCACGATTTATTGGTAGGCCTGGATAAAAGTTCAGGAGATTTTCAATCAAAAATAAATAAAGAGTACGCAGCGCTGCCAGAGGAAAAAATTCATGAATTAATCATGAAGAAAAATTTTGATGGTAAAGATCCATGGGCAGATAAAAGGCGCGCTGATCCAAATTATTTTTATTCAATGATGAAGCAACTTACCATGCTTGGTTATTTCACCTCAGAAATTGGATGCACACAGGCAAGGCGTTATGTTGAAACACCGGGTAGGTTTGATGCATGTATTCCTTATAAAAAAGGGGATAAAGCATTTGCCTAAAAGAAAAATGTTTAATTAAAAGAAATCGCTATTAAATCAGCGATTTTTTTTTATGAGTTTTTCTATAGTAGGCTGACTAATAAAACAGATTCCTATTTTTCTTTACTTGCTGAATCAGTATAATTATTATAAAAGATTTCCTGTTGTTCTAAGCTAGTTGCCAAATCATTTAATTTTTTTTGAATATCGCCGGTGTCTAATTGTAAAGTAGCAGTAGACTTATTTATTTTTTTTAATTTTAAATTAGCAGAAGAAGCTAAGACAGAAACGTTCTTAAAAATATTTTCAACTTCCTCTTTTGATTTTGCGGGCTGAAATTGATTGTTTCTATACGTCAGAAAATTATTTAAATAATTAATTGCAGCATTATAATTCTCAACAGCTGAATTATACAAATCCGCATCATTATCCTGGTTTAAAACTTCTACCTGGAAACGGATTCTTTTTAATTTTGTTTCTATTTTTTTTGGAGGCCATCCAGCATTTTCTATTCTTGTTTCTTCAATTAAATATTGAGAAAGGCGATCCATTTTTTGAAAGGCTTCTAATGAATCTTTATAATTAAAATAATTTTTACCGTTAACGGATGGTATAATTCCCCGCTCAAAATCATCGTATGTTATAGGATAATTTAAAAGTTGAAATGCCGGGTCAAAAGGAAGATGTGATTGTATGAAATCAATAGGCGGTAAATTAAAATATTGAAATTGAGTATTTAAATTATTACTTCCAGGATTTTCCACATCCCATGTTGGATCGTACAAACCCCATTTATCATCAACAAAAGCCACGCACCAAACATGCGCTCCTCTGTCAACATTGCCGCCTTGTTTGGTAAAGCCTTCTACTGCATATGAGCTAATGCCGCATTGTTTACATAAATCTGTAAAGATGGCTGCAAAATTTTCGCATACTCCTTTTTTTCTGCGAAGAGCAAATGAAACCCGTTCTTCATTGTTTTCATCTAAAATGACGTAATGAATTGTATCCGCATCGTATTTTATGTTCTTCGTTATCCATGAATAAATAGCGGTAATTTTTTCTTTATTGGTACGATAATGAGCATCAATATAAGCAGCAATATCAGAAGATGTGTGTGTTTGAGAATTGGGAATATTTACAAAAATCCTTTCGGCAGAAAAATGGCCATTTTGGGCAAAAGCTGATTTATCTAAATAAAAAAACAGCATTAAAATCAAAAACGATTTCATCTATTAAAGTTAGAAATCGTTTTTGAAAATTATTTTGTAAAAATCTTAAAGGCAGTAAACGAACAAATAAAGTGAATTTCTGTTTTCATAGCAAGTTACATTATGAAAACAAAAATTAAAATTTCAGCTGAGTAATATTTTATATCCTAAAATATCAATGATTAGTAAAACAAACATCCTTATCAAACATCAATCAAATACATTTCCAGGAAATATTGTATCAATATTTCAAACTTTTAAGATAGGCAATACTTCCAGGTACCTGATAATCCACATTATTACTTTCGTCTTCAATAAAATAATGTTTAATACCTATTTTTTTAGCTTCTTTTAATATGGCAGGAATATTTATTTCCCCCGTACCTAAAATGACATCATTTTCCTGTGAAGTGCCCCCGGAAAGATCTTTCTTTGTACCTTTTCTGAGGTCTTTTAAATGCATAAGTTTCCAACGGTTGCCATATTTTTTTAGAAGTTCTACAGGGTTGCCTCCGCCAAACTGCGTCCACAAAATATCCATTTCAAAAGAAACATATTTAGGATTGGTATTTTTAATCAGGTAATCGAGCAGTGTGCCATCCTGGTAAGGTTGAAATTCGTATCCATGAGTATGGTAACAAAAAGTGATGCCATTGTCTTTTAAAATCTTTCCCGCTTTATTAAAAACTTCTACGGCATTTTTTGCATTTGCTAAAGTAAAACCTGAATTGTTGTGGGGTATCCATGCGCACATCACATATTTGGCACCTAAACTCTTAGCCCTGTACGCTACAGAATCCGGTGATTTTTCTATTTCATTATAATCAGTGCCGGTAGAAATAATTTTAATGCCTCTTTCATCACACAATTTTCTGAATTCGCTGGCCGGCATTCCGTAAGAACCTCCTTCATATTCCGTGAATCCCAGGCGCTGAATTTTATCAAGAGTTTTGACAATATCGACAGGAAAACTATTTCGGAAAGTATAGGATTCAATGCCAAAAGGAGCAGTGTACAACGGTTTGTTCTGAGCGAAAAGAGTTGCGCTTCCTGGGAAAAGCACTATCAATACTATAAGGGTAATAAATTTTTTCATGGTAAAAAAATTTTTTGGTAATGAACTGGCCCAAAATTTAGGCTTACTACAATTTATAAATTTATGAAAAAGCCAATAAAAATTACCAGTAAACAAATAAATAAATGGGAATTTAATTTTCTTGTAATTAACGTTTATGGATTCATATTAAATGAGGCATTCTCATTTTTGGTTATCCAATCTGGTTTTCCCTAATCTTAGATTAGTTAAAAAAAGGTTTGATTATTTATTTAACCGGGTTTCTTTTGTACCCTCTGAAAATGTTTATAAACCAAAGCTGCCCTGGATTTTCCGATGGTTTCTTCAATCTCTTCCACTGTAAGCGCCTTTATTTTATTTACAGACTTATATTTTTTTAATAAAGTGTCGGCTGTGTTTTTTCCTATTCCATTTATTTTTTCCAACTCATTTACAAAAGTGCCCCGGCTCCTTTGGTTACGGTGAAAAGTAATTCCAAAGCGATGCACTTCATCCCTTATTCGCCTTATTAGTTTCAAACTTTCACTGTTCCATGGAAGTTTTACAGATTCTTTATCTCCAGGAAAAAATATTTCTTCTTCATTTTTTGCGAGGCCTACAACCGTTGATTTTCCTGACATTCCCACTTCTTCCAAACCTTCTATTGCTGCATTTAATTGTCCTTTTCCACCGTCAATTATGATTAATTGCGGCAATGAAATTCCTTCTTTGATCAACCTTTTGTACCTGCGGGAAACCACTTCTTTCATACTGGCAAAATCGTTGATTCCACTCACGGTTTTAATATTAAATTTGCGGTACTCATTTTTATCAGGCAATCCATTTTTGAAATATACCATTGCGGCAACCGGAAAACTGCCCTGGAAATTGGAATTATCGAAACATTCAATATGCATAGGTAAATCGGGAAGGTGCAAATCTCTTTGCAATTGTTCCAACACTTTTATTTTTTCTGTTTCCGTCGTTCCTTCAAGGCGAAGCATTTTTTTGCGTTTCATTTCTTCCATGAAATAATTGACATTTTTCTCCGAAAGTTCAAGCAACTTTTTTTTATCTCCTGCTTTCGGTACCGTAAATATTAGTTCTCCATTTTCAAATTCTAAGTCAAAAGGAATGATAATTTCTGTTGCCTCGCTCTTAAACTTTTCTCTCAAATCTATTATCGCAAGGCTTAGAATTTCCCCATCAGTTTCATCTAATTTTGGCTCCAGAGAAATAGTATGCGTCTGAATGATAGTTCCATTTTGCACCATAAGGTAATTGACGTAAGCATTATCTTTTTCTCTCAGGATAGAAAATACATCAAGGTTTGCAAACGATTTACTTACGATAACTGATCTGGCCTGGTAACTTTCAAGGCCTTCTAATTTATGTTTGATAATAGCGGCTTTTTCAAATTGCATTTCAGAAGAGTAATAATTCATTTCTTCTTTATAACGCTGAATTACCGGCCCTAAATTTCCCTTTATCATTTGCTTTATTTGCTGCAAGCCTTCTTCATAATTTTCTTTGCTTTGCAAGCCTTCACAAGGGCCTTTGCAATTTCCCAAATGATATTCAAGGCAAACTTTAAACTTTTGTTTTAGAATATTCTGTTCAGAAAGATTCAACTTGCAAGTACGAAGCGGGATAAATTCTTTTATAAAACTTAGCAATTCCCGCACTTTTCCTACAGAGGTAAATGGGCCAAGGTATTCGGAGCCATCATTTATCCTGTTTCTCGTTAAAAATATACGGGGGAAAGGCTCATTTTTAATAACGAGGTATGGATAGGTTTTATCATCTTTTAAATTAATATTAAATTTTGGCTGAAATTGTTTTATCAAAGAATTCTCCAGAAGAAATGCGTCCTGCTCGCTATCAACAATCGTAAACTCAATGTGGTTAATCCTTTTAACCAGCTCATGTGTTTTATATCCCGTAAAAGTTTTGGTGAAATAAGAGCTTACTCTTTTCCTGATATTTTTCGCTTTTCCAACATAGATTAATTCTTTTTGATCATCAAAATATTTATAAATACCAGGATTGGTAGGTAAAGTTTTAATTATCGTTTGAAAAAAATCTGAGTCCATAAATTTTTATCACAGTATTTATAATTTGCTTTTATTCATCAAAATTCCATATCATTTTTTCTTCTTTCACGTGGGCTTCTTTACCGGGCGCCTGAGTAATGGTTCGGATACTATACCATTTATCAACAAGCCAGGTCAATTGAGTAGTGATATTTTCATTATTTTCATCTTTTTCTTTTACCAAATAGATCCGTTCTATCGAGTTTGTTTGTGGGTTCATGTAGACATCCCAATGAATTAGATTTATTGAATCAGGTAAACGTACTTTTGGATCATAAGAAAAAGTATACGCATTGATGGTTTGGTCCAAAAATGATTTTTCTGTAAAAAACGGATACATAGTTGATGAATCAATTATAGGAGTGAGAAAAGGGCTGGCATATTTTCTAATATCATCTCTTTTCATCCATAATGAATCTATTTTACCATCTTCTGTAATTGTTTTTAAAGGTGTAATTGGCATTGTATCAAGCGCCCTTAAACGGCCTTTTAAAAAACTGGTCACTGGGAAAATATGAACACTATCGACAGAATCTTTTGTAAGATTAACCTCAGAATTTTTTCTATTATTGCAAGCGCTTAAAAATAATAAAAAGGTTGCTAAAAAAGCCCAAATTAATTTTTGCATAAGCAAAATTACGAATAAAAAAAAGCCGTTGCAGGGTACGAAGCAACGGCTTAATAAATAAGTTAAAAATTAAAAATCAAAAGAACCTTTATGTTGAGTTATTTATCTTGATATTCCAATTTTTATGCCATAGTCTATAAAATGTTCTTTTGTAGGATATATATTTTTATACGTTGAAAGTATCTGGTAGCGTATGTTAGGGCCTAAATGCCATTTTATTTTTTTACCCGATAATGTCATATATGTACCAAAATTGGCTTCCAGGTTTTCTTTTCTTACAAGTGATGGGTCATTTACATAATACCTTCCATCAGAAGAAATCATATAAGCATTATTTTTCAAAAGCAAAGAAGATTCAATAAGTGTTGCTACATCAATTTTAATCTTTTTATTGCCCCAGATATTATACTGAATTCCTAGCGGAATAGAAGCCTCTAAATTATAATTTGATAATGAAATATGATCCTGGCTTTGGCCATTGCCATAATGAGTGATGTAGTTTTTAGAATAAGGCCTTCCATGGTTATCATTAAGTGTTAAAGTGGTGAAAGTAGGATGCTCAAGATTTGATATATTATTATAGCTTGAATAATTTAAATTAAATCCGGTTATAAACCTGAGTCTGTTAGAAAATTTAAAACTCATCTCTGTACCTGTTTCAATTCCTATCTTATTCTTATGTATTAATTTAAAAGAAGGCTGCCCGGATAAAACAACTAAGGATGAAACTCCGGTAGGTCGAATTGTTTTTTTATCAAATAAAACGGAACTAACTGTTGGATTAACATAAAATAGCCATTCTATTTTTGTATTCTTTTTTCTATGAAGTTTTTTTGTTTTTTGAAAAATATTTTGTTTCAATACAGCGTCATCTTTAGCGATTTCTTCAGGCTTTTTAAGTGGTATTGCTGTTACCAACATTGATTCTTCAGGTGGGAAAGAAAAAACATCAAAAGAAACAGGTATAATTAAATTACTATTGAATAATTCAGGTTGATCTATTTCTATTAAGGAAAGCTTAGGTGCGGCACTCTGATCATTTGTTTGGTATGAAATAGAATTATCCACTATTTGTTCGTTTACTGGTGTATTACTATTAGTAAAATTATTTTCATTCGGAAATTTCGTTTTTGATTTATTTCTCGAAATTTCATTAACAGGTAATTGAAGTTGGCCCACTTCTGTTTGATTGTTACTTTTTTCAGAAATAATATTCGGTGATATAGATTTTGTAATAATAGGGGTTGTTGTTTTTCGTTTCGATTCCTCTTTTGAAATAATACTTAAAGTGTGATTTGCATTTATTTTTGAGGAAATAATTTTTCGTTTATTTTGATCAGGCGATTGGTAAACCGGCTCATTGTCATTTTTCGCTTTTGAAATATTATTTGTAGAATTTTGTTGAATATTTGATATGGCATTGAAATGTGTAGTAGGTTTATTAAGGTTGCCAATAGTGATAAGTGTAATTAAAAAAAGTATAGCTACTGTGATAGATGGCCATTTACTACCCGGGTGCAGATTATTGTAAATGCCATTCCATACACGTTTAGAGGGTATCATCTTAAATTGATCCGCATGATCCTTAAGAGACTGCTCAAAATCACTCATATCAAATCTTCTTTCCATTTTTCATACGTTTCGGTCAGTAGTAGTAACAGAGATTTAATATCTCTATAAACAATTAGTATTTAGTTATTGACTTATTTTGCCGAAACCATCCGCACTTTTTCTTTCGGTTTCTGCAATATTTTTTTCTTTATCAAAATTTCTTCCAATAATGCCCTTGCCCTGGTATATTGTGACCTGCTCGTGCTTTCTTCAACTTCCAGAATGGTTGAAATTTCTTTGTGAGAAAAACCTTCAATTGCATATAAATTGAGAACCGTTCTGTATCCAATTGGCAATAATCTGATACATTCTACCACTTGTTTTGCCTGTAGCATTGATGGGATATTGTTTTCGCTTATTTGAATACTCGAAGCATGAATTAAATCTACACTATCAGAGAACTTTTTATTTTTTTTCAAAATATTAATACAGGTATGAACGATTATCTTTCTAATCCATCCTTCCAAAGCTCCCGAGCCTTTGAACTGATAAATTTGAGAATACACTTTTATAAATCCTTCCTGCAGCATATCCTCAGCGTCTTCCCTGTTGCGGGCATAACGATAGCAAACACCAAGCATGCGTGGGCTAAATCTATTATATAAAGCCTCTTGCGCAATAGAAAGGTTATCAAGACAGCCTTGAAGCATTATCTCTTCTGTCATAGTTTGCTTGTTTAACCCTACTAAGATAGGACAATTTTTAACTTAAAATGCTGCATGAAAAAAACTTTGTTAAATTAAAAATAGAAAATATTTAATATAAAACGATTCCTTCAGCATTTTTTTAAAAAACTTTATTTTTTTTGAGGGGAATAACAACTAATATCTAATTAACTATCAATTAAAACTTTACCGGTCATTTCTTCTGGTATAGGTAATTTCATCATGGTTAAAATAGTTGGAGCAATATCTCCTAGTTTGCCGGGATTAATTTTTCCATGCCATTCCTTGTCAATTATAAAAAAAGGAACCAGGTTTTTGGTATGTGCAGTATTTGGTGTTCCGTCATCGTTTACAATATAATCTGCATTTCCATGGTCGGCAGTCAGAAAAATCGTGTATCCATTATCCAAACCCGTAGTTACGATTTCCTTTACACATTTATCTACAGTTTCAACAGCTTTTACCACGGCATCCCAAACGCCTGTATGCCCTACCATATCTGCATTTGCAAAATTTAAGCATATGAAATCTGCGGATTGTTTTTTAATCTCGGGAAGCAATGCTTCTGTAACCTGGTATGCGCTCATTTCGGGTTGAAGGTCGTAAGTAGCAACTTTTGGCGAAGGGATCATAATGCGGTTTTCTCCTTTAAAAGGGTTTTCCCTACCGCCGCTGAAGAAAAAAGTAACATGTGGGTATTTTTCAGTTTCTGCAATTCTGATTTGCTTTTTATTCTGATTCGCCAATACTTCACCAATTGTATTTTTCAGGTCATCTTTTTGAAAAATAATCCGGATATTTTTAAAAGTATGGTCATAAAGCGTCATCGTAGTATAATCCAGTTTCAGAGGCTTCATATCAAAATCGGGAAATGAAGATTGGGTAAGCACTTCGGTAATTTCGCGGCATCGGTCCGTTCTAAAATTGAAGCAAATTACCGCATCTCCGTCCTTTATTCCAGAATCAGGTGTTTCAACATTTATAATCGGTTTCAGGAATTCGTCCGTTACTCCATTTTCGTATGAAGTAAGAATCGAAGAAAAAATATTGGTAGAAATTTCGCCTTTTCTATGTACTAAGGCTTCGTAAGCTACTTTAACTCTTTCCCATCTTTTATCGCGGTCCATAGCATAATATCTTCCGGTAATTGTGGCTATTTTTCCCGTAGTTTTTTCAAGGTGTTGTTGAAGGCCTTCTAAAAAGTTAATGCCACTTTTTGGATCTGTATCCCGCCCGTCGGTAAAAGCATGAATATAGACTCTATCCAAACCGTTATTTTTGCAAATTGTAGTTAGGGCTTTTAAATGATTAATATGGGAATGGACGCCACCATCGCTTACCAAACCCATTAGGTGCAAAGGTTTTTTATTTTCTTTAGCATAATTTAAACTCGCTAAAAGCGATTCGTTCTGTTCAAACTCTCCATTTTCGATCGCTACATTGATACGTTCCAGTTCCTGGTAAACTACACGGCCAGCACCAAGGTTTAAATGCCCTACTTCGCTGTTCCCCATTTGGCCTTCCGGCAGGCCCACTGCCCTTCCACAGGTAACCAATGTCGTGTTAGAGTATTTCTCATAAAGCGAGCTTACAAAGGGCGTTTTGGCATTTTGAATTGCATCGCTTTCTTTCTTTTGGCCAAGCCCCCATCCATCCATTATTACTAAAATAACTTTTTTTGTTTCCATATATCAAAGCTAATTATTCATGTTTATATAATTGTAATAATGTGAAAAACATACCATAATTTTAATTTTGGCACGTTCTTTTAAGTGGTAATTATACTTTAAAAGACAAAAATAAACCCATGAGAAAAATTACACTATCCCTTATTATTTTAGTCGTTTCATCAGCTTTTGTAAACCAATCATTTTCGGACATCATTAATGCCTTTAAAACAGGAAATGCTGTTCATGTCGCGCAATATTTTGATAATACTATTGAAATTACTTTGCCAGCTGCAAGCCATACTTTAAATAAAAAGCAAGCCGAAAGTGCCTTAAATGATTTTTTTTCACAAAATCCCGTAAAAGATTTTAAAGTGATACATCAAAGTGAAAAAGCCGGATCTGAATATTGTATTGGCAACCTAATTACTTCAAACGGTGCTTTTCGAACCACGATTTTTACAAAACAAAAGGCAGGAAAAGAATTAATCCAGGAACTAAGGTTTGAAAAATAATTGAATTTGTCTTTGTGAAAGCAAAATAAAAATTTGAGTTATTTGTTTGTTTACTACTTAAAAGAAAGCCATTAAATATTCACACATTCCGTATTGTTTACTCTCCAAAAATGTAAAAAGCCGCATCTACCGGGAGATTTGTTCCCAAAATTATGGATGTTCCCTACCTTTTCTTTGATTTATAAGGGCGGTTTTAATTTTCATTCTATAAATTTGTTTCATGCCATTTTCTGAAGAATATCAAATCAGACTTGAAGAATTTATTTCCACTGCGTTAGGAGAAGACCTCGGCGATGGAGACCATTCCACGCGATCCTGCATAGATGCGGATGCAAAAGGAAAAGCCATTTTAAAAATAAAAGATGAGGGAATTTTAGCAGGAGTGGAGATCGCCGAAAAAATATTTTCGTTTTATGAGCCGGAAGCCGTAATTGAGAAGTTTAAAAATGATGGAGATAAAGTTCATTTTGGCGAATCTGCATTTGAAGTAAGCGCTAAAATATGGACAATCCTGTCCTGTGAAAGGCTGGTACTTAATTGTATGCAAAGAATGTGCGGCATTGCTACACTCACCAAAGAATATACAGAAAAGCTAAAAGGGTATCAAACCAAATTATTAGATACCAGGAAAACAACCCCTAATTTCCGGTTGCTGGAAAAGGAAGCGGTGAGAATTGGCGGCGCTGTAAATCATCGTTTTGGATTATATGATATGATCATTTTAAAGGACAATCATATCGATTTTTGTGGCGGAATAGAAAAAGCGATTGATAAAGCTTACAAATATGTGAAGGAAAGAAAACCCGGATTGAAAATAGAGGTAGAAACAAGGTCACTGGAAGATGTAAAAAAAGCTATGAGCACTGGAAAAGTTGACAGAATTATGCTGGATAATTTTTCTCCCGGAAAAATAAAAGAAGCCCTGGATATAATTGACGGGAAATATGAAACTGAAGCCAGTGGCGGAATTGACCTGAGTAACATTGTAAATTATGCAGCTACCGGAGTGGATTTTATTTCAAGCGGAGCCATAATACACCAGGCTACCAGTTTAGATTTAAGTTTAAAAGCAGAAATAACACAATAATATGCCCAAGAAAAAGTTATATAGAAGCGATAAAATTGTTTACTCGACTGCTAAGAACTTTAATTTTTCAAGCGAAGAAGAAAATCAAGAGTTTTTATCTCCCAAAGAACAAAAGCTAACGATTGTTCTTGATAAAAAACACCGAGGTGGAAAAGTGGTTTCTATTATAAAAGGCTTTTCTATGAATGAAAATGAAATAGAAGATGTAGCAAAAAAATTAAAATCATTTTGTGGGTCAGGCGGCTCGGTAAAAAACAATGAAATCATTATCCAGGGCGATCACAGAGAAAAAATATTGCAATGGCTTTTGAAGAATGAATACATCAAATCCCGTAAAATATAGTTTATTTAGTTCGGTTTTAATAACTTTATCATAACCTAAGAAACATGATTTCAAAAATATCTGAAGGCGTAACCATTAGCGTTGAAACTTTTTACCAGCCTGAATACAGCAATCCTTTAAACAGCGAATTTATGTTCGCCTACCGAATTTCACTTGAGAATAACAATACATTCCCGGTTCAACTACTAAGGCGCCATTGGTATATTTTTGATAGTACATCTGATCACCGGGAGGTGGAAGGCGAAGGAGTTGTCGGGGTACAGCCAGTAATTAAGCCAGGAGAAAAATACCAATACGTAAGTGGCTGTAATTTGCGTAGTGAAATGGGGAAAATGCATGGAATGTATTTCATGGAAAATTTCCATAATAAACAAACTTTTATTATTAATATCCCTTCTTTTGAGATGATCGTACCTATAAAACTCAATTAAATTCTGGGCTTGTATTTAGATTTATCATAAATTTCACGTGCGCCTGTTTTCATCAATTCAGAAAGGGTAGTTTCCGGATATTTTTCCATAAAAGTTTTTACAATTTGCAATCCTGCAAATGTCCCGATATTACCAGGCGCTCCTTCTCCCAATTCCGGAGTTTTAGGCCCTTCTCCGATATAATTTTGTACAATATTGTCATCCGTTTTATTTAACAGGTTATTGTTCAAAAAGAAATCCCAAATAACGGCTTCGTTTTTAGTCGCATCGTCCATTTGCTGTTTGGTATAGCCGATACAAAGGTATTCAGGTGTGTAAGGCAAAAATTTTGTGAGCAAATAAATTCTTCTTCCTCTATTAACCATTAGCTCTATCAAAGCTTTTCCATTGCTCTTATCCGGGTATAAATCATCTACAATATTTCTCATGCAGTTTACCGGAATATGTTGTTCATCAAAATTATTTGATAAGAAATCAGGGTATTCTTCCAGCCCTTCTACACTTCGGTAAAATGAAGAATTTTTCCCCAAATGGAGTTGTAACCCAATAGCCAGGCTTTTAGGAGTTAACACATCTCCCTGAACGCCGAATGAAGTTTGAAAATTGGCATTAATAGGCCCGA
>Ga0134126_10000737_pt1 | contig 41074 bp, 37 predicted proteins | sample KB31752_FD_96881 | JGI IMG/M metagenome (GOLD analysis project Ga0134126, IMG submission 96881) | Terrestrial soil microbial communities with excess Nitrogen fertilizer from Kellogg Biological Station, Michigan, USA - KB3-175-2 | ecosystem: Environmental > Terrestrial > Soil > Unclassified ...
ACCATGGGAAAATGTAGTGGGTTATTCGCGTGCTGTAAAAGTAGGAAATGTGATTGAAGTATCGGGTACAACAGCCGTCGACGGAGAAATAATAATCGGAAAAGGTGATGTGCACGCGCAAGCGGTTTTTATTTTTCAAAAAATTGAAAAAGTTTTAACTGAAGCAGGAAGCGGCCTTAAAGATGTGGTGAGGACAAGGATGTTTGTGACTGATATTTCCCATTGGGAAGAAATAGGAAGAGCACACGCACAATTTTTTAAAAATATAAAACCAGCCACATCTATGGTTGAAGTAAGCCGTTTGATAAACAATGAATTGCTCATTGAGATTGAGGTAACTGCAATAATTTCTTCCTGATGCAGGATTCGGGATTACTTATTTGCTGCTTATGTATTGCTGGTAAACTTTTTATAAACGTTCCAAAATCAAATGTGTGTCAATTTTACACATTGATTTAATCAATACAATTATTTTCTTGCATTTTACGTTTATATTTGCGGCCTCAGCAAATATTAATGACCATCATGAGTTTTGAAAATTATGTAATTCCCTATGAGATAAATGAAAGGTACCAGAGAAAAGTTGCCTATTTCTCTATGGAATATGCAATCGACCAACCTTTAAAAATTTACAGTGGCGGACTTGGCTTTTTATCAGGATCGCATTTAAGAAGTGCTTTTGAATTACGGCAAAATTTAATTGGTATCGGTATATTATGGAAAGAAGGTTATTATGACCAGGCAAGAAACCAGGACCAGACTTTAAAAGTAGTCTGGATAGAAAAAATTTATAATTTTCTTGAAGAAACGGGTATTCGTTTTCAGATTGATATACATGACCACCCTGTTTGGGTAAAAGTTTTATACCTTAATCCAAATACTTTTAAATCTGCTCCCCTGTTTTTACTAAGCACCGATGTGGAGGAAAATGATTATGTTTCGCGTACTATCTGCCACAGGCTTTATGATGGAAATGCGGCTACTAAGATTGCCCAGTTTATTCTACTTGGAGTTGGAGGTGCTAAGTTGTTAGACATGATGAATTATAATCCGGAATTATACCATCTCAATGAAGCACATGCGGTAAGTGCTGCGTTTTATTTATATAAAAAATTCGGAAATAAAGAAGATGTAAAAAAGCGTTTGGTATTTACCACACACACTCCGGAAGAAGCGGGAAATGAAAAACACGATATTTACTTATGTGAAAAAATGAGTTATTTCTGCGGCATGCCGCTGGACGAGGTCAGGGAATTAACAGGAATTAAAGACGACCTTTTTAATCATTCTTTGGCTGCGTTGCGATTTGCCCATCTTGCAAACGGCGTTTCTCAATTACACGGAGAAGTTAGCCGCCAGATGTGGAATAAATATGATGGAATTTGTGAAATAAAAGCGATAACCAATGCTCAGAATAAACGGTTTTGGGCTGACAAACAATTGTACAGGGCACGCGAAGAGCATAACAACGAATGGTTTGATGACCGTAAAAGGCATTTAAAGAAAAGAGCTTTGGATATTGTCGCTGATCAAACGGGTAAATTAATGGACCCCAATATTCTCACAATTGTTTGGGCAAGAAGGTTTGCTGGTTATAAAAGGGCAGAATTAATAACAAGGGACCACAATAGGTTTGAAGCCTTATTGAATAATCCAAAATACCCTGTACAGATTATTTGGGCCGGAAAGCCGTACCCACTTGATTTTCCTGCCATCAACGATTTTAACCACCTTGTAAACTTAAGCAAGCAATATAAAAATGTGGCAGTTTGTACCGGCTATGAAATTACCTTAAGCAAGCGTTTAAAACAAGCGGCAGATGTTTGGTTGAATAATCCTCGTGTACCAAGGGAAGCCAGCGGAACGAGCGGAATGACTGCCGCAATGAATGGCGCTGTAAACGTAAGTACCAATGATGGTTGGATTTGTGAATTTATCAATAATGGCAATAACGGATTTGTGGTTGCCCCGGCAGATTATATGAATATGCAGGTGGAAGAGCAGGACAATTACGATTTGAACAAAATATATGACATTCTTGAAAACGAAATTCTTCCTATTTATTATAATGATTTTGAAACCTGGAGGCAAATTGTAAAAAATGGAATGAGAGATGTCCAGTTTGCTTTTGACAGCAACAGAATGGTTGAAGAATACTACGATATTTTGTATAAATAAAAAATTCCTGAGGTAATTAATTTATTCAACCGCTTTCGATTAAGGCGCAATTATTCTGATGCGTTATATTCAGCATTTCTAAAAAAAGTACATTTCTCCACTTTTACGCAAAATAAGATTTTTACTTATTTCTTTGTTTACTATTGCCATAAATATTAATTTTTTCACCGACACTTAACTGCTTTTCACCGACATTTTATTTATCCAAGCCTAAACTTGCTTTTCCTAAAAGAAAAGCCATCATAAATTTGCCTTATCAATTAATTACTAAAAAATAAATTTTATGGAACGCGATAATCAGGATATGGAAGGAAGAATAAGAGGGTCAAGAATTGGAAGTGGAGTGTTTTTAGTATTGGCTGGCTTGTTATTGCTGGCTTATAAGATGGGCGCACCTTTGCCCGGATGGATATTTACCTGGCCTGTACTTTTGATAGGTATTGGATTATTGACCGGAATCAAGAGCCGGTTCCACAACCCCGGGTCATTTATTTTGATTTTAATAGGAAGCGTATTTTTTATTGAGCAATCAGTACCAGGTGTCGACATTGGAAATTATATTGGCCCAATTATTATGATCGGATTAGGCATTTTATTTATTCTCCGCCCGCGCCACCATTCTTTTGGGAGATACAGAAGAGAACGCTGGCAAAGAAATTTCATGGAAAGCGGAATGAATCCTAACAATTATATCCCCTCAAAAGGCAACGAAGAATACTTAGATGTGCATTCAGTTTTAGGCGGTGTAAAAAAAAACATTCAATCAAAAAATTTTAAAGGCGGGGAAATAGTCTGTTTTATGGGAGGTGCAGAAATTAATTTGATGCAGGCTGATATTCAGGGCACAGTTGTACTCGAAGTAAACAATGTTTTCGGTGGTACTAAATTAATAATACCTGCTAATTGGAATGTTCAAATAGAAATTTCAGCAACATTTGGAGGAGTAGAAGACAAACGTAATTTTCAAAGTAACCCGCCTGACCAGGATAAAAAAATTATACTTAAAGGATCGTGCCTGTTTGGGGGAATTGAGATCGCCAATTATTAATCAAATAATTTTTTTCATACAAAAAAATAATTTATGAAATGGTACCTTGCTAAACTGATTTTCAGAATCATTTGTGGAGAAGGAAACCATACACCACAATTTGATGAACAACTGCGCCTTCTTTACGCAGAAAACGAAATACATGCTTTTCAAAAAGCAAGAATTTTAGGTGATGCCGAAGAAGATAGTTTTTTAAACAATGATCAAAAGCCGGTGCATTGGAAATTTGTTGACGTTACAGAATTGTACGTATTAAATGAACTCATTGACGGCGCTGAATTGTATTCACGCATTAATGAAGAAGAGGACGGCGATGCATACATGAAAATTATAAAAAAGCGGGCAAACTATTTGCATGAAACCTGCCTTCAAAATACATTTGAAATGATTAAAACCACATAAGGTGAATTCCATTCTGTCTGATAATCGCTTACGGTACTTTTTCGCTTTCTGGTGGCTCCTTTGGATGTTGCTGCAATTTGTAATTCTCAAACAAATTAATATTGATGATTTCCATGCATTCTGTGATAGTTTAACAAGCATTATTTTATTGGCAGCCGGAAGTTTTTTTATCAGTAATAATATGAAATATTATCTTCCGCGTAGAGAAAAATATTGGTACATCGTGGTTATAAGCCTTACTGTTGGTTTGTTATGGCTGGTTGCCCAGCGAGGGGCAATGTGGGTGATATTAAAAGCGGGCGACCCATACATAAGCTTTCTTCAAACCTCTTCGTATATAAGATTTGGCGCAGGTTTCCTTTTATTAAGCAGCATGAGTATGTTTAGCTTAATGTGGTATAGCCAGCAGGAATATAAAGGAATTACTGACCGTAAATTAGAAACTGAAAGGCTTTCAAAAGAAGCAGAATTATTCAAATTGCGGCAACAGTTTCAACCACATTTTTTATTTAACAGCCTTAATTCTATAAGTGCGCTCACAGCGGTTGACCCGGAAAAAGCAAGGCACATGATTTACCAGTTAAGCGATTTTTTAAGAGGCACTTTAAAAAAAGACGAACAGCAATGGATAACCCTGGCAGAAGAAATACAATACCTGCAATTGTATCTTGATATTGAGAAAGTAAGATTTGGGCACAGGCTTCAAACAGAAATAATTACTCCTGAAGAAACACTTCCTTTTAAAATGCCCGCATTGATTTTACAGCCTGTGGTGGAAAATGCAATTAAATTCGGGCTGTATGATACAACAGGCGAAGTTTTGATTGAAATTAAGTGTGAGGATTTTTCGGGAAATTTAAAAATAATTGTAAAAAACCCTTTCGATCCTGAAACTTCTAATCCGGTAAAAGGAACCGGATTTGGGCTGGCCTCAATACGCAGAAGATTGTTTCTTTTATTTGCCAGAAACGATCTTATAAATTCAACCACAGAAAAAAATAATTTTATAACCACCATTCTGATACCTCAAATTAATGAATTGCAAACAATGAATAAAGAGGAAAAGCAAACTGAATTCAAGGATTTGCTAAGAAAAGAAATCGAAGGCAGGATTGTGCATAAAGTGAACCAATCGATTGATAAATCATTTAATACATAGAAAAATTTATATGAAAATTATAATTATTGATGATGAGCCATTAGCAAGAAGTATAGTGAAAGAATATTTAAAAGGAATCCCTGATGCAGAATTAGTTGCTGAATGTAACGATGGTTTTGAGGGTTTGAAAGCCATACAACAATTTCAGCCTGATATTATTTTTCTGGATATCCAAATGCCTAAAATCAATGGTTTTGAAATGCTGGAATTGATAGAAGAGCCGCCGGCTGTGATTTTCACCACTGCTTTTGATGAGTTTGCTATAAAAGCTTTTGAAATAAATGCGGTTGATTATTTATTAAAACCATTTAGCAAAGAACGTTTTGAAAAAGCGATCCAAAAGTACCACCAGCAGCAAAATAATTCTCCTATTGAAAAAGTAATTGAAACGGCATCACAATCACCTGCCCAACAAAACCGGGTAGTAGTAAAGGATGGAAATAAAATCAAAATAATTCCCGTACACCAGATCCACTACCTGGAAGCAGCGGATGATTATGTAAAAATTATAACCAACGATGGTAAGTTTTTGAAAAAAAGAACTATGGCATTTTTTGAAAAATCGCTTGAAGGATTTCAGTTTGTCCGGGTACACCGGTCATATATTGTAAACACTCAACTAATTACAAGGATAGACGCTTATGAAAAAGACAGCCATCTGATTTTGCTCACGTCAGGAGAAAAAGTGCCGGTAAGTAAAACCGGGTATTCTAAGTTAAAGGAAGTTCTGGGATTGTGAATTTCCGGCAAAATAAAAATCAAAAGAATTTGTTTGTTTACTGTCAATAAAAAGCCGCCGCTTTTTACAGCGGCTTTTTAAAATAATTTTCTTCTTAAGGCTTCAATATAAATTTTGCATTGATGTTTGCTGAAACCTCAATTTTTTCAAAATCTATTTTTGGCAATTCCTGGAGAGTGTCACTGTTGGCTTGATAAAGATTGATCTTTGCCTGGCGGTCCATTGAGCGCATAGGGTAAACTTCATTATCAGAAATATAAATTGCAGGCCCAATCTCCTGGTGTAACGGCTTTGTAAGTGCGAGCGCTCTTGCTTTTGCATTTTCAACTGCTTTGGTGCGCATTAAATTTTTCATTTTTTCCATCTGAGAATAATCAACATGGTCAATGGATGAATTTGAAATCCCTAAATCTTCCAGTTTGATAAATACATTAGTAGCAGTCACGGCATCTTTTACCTTAAGCATATATTCTTTTGATTTCACAACATTCTTTCCCCTTAAAAAATAATTTTTAAAATTGCTGGAAATATCACTGGTAGTAAGGTTTTTTTCAACATCTATTCCCATTGCCTTTAACGCATCAAACATGTTCCGTTCTAATTGCTCGACGGAAGTTTTATTTTTTGTATCGCTTTCAGAAATATCAATTTTGATATAGATTTCATCTGGAGTTACCATGGTGTCTGCGTTCCCAGCTACTTCAATATAAGGTTGGTCAATAAAAGTTTTCGTCTGCGCCTGCCCGGCAATAAAAAAAGAAATAAATAAAATAGTTAGGTGTATTTTTTTCATAATTATAAAATTTGAGTTTAAAAAAAAACCAGAAGATCTGGCTGTTGAACATTATTAAGACGCGTGAGCATTAGTCGTTAAAGTTAAGAATCTGTTATTTAAAAATTATCCTTATTTGTTTGTTTACTGGAAATATCCTACGGTAATGCTTAAACGAAATTTATGCCAAAAACTTTTTGAAAATTTCTTTTCACTTTTTCTTTTGCCTCTTCAAAATCCACTTTATAACCTAACTCTTTTTCAATAGAAGTAACCTGTTTATTTACAATTCCGCAGGGAATAATATTTTGGAAAAAGCTAAGGTCTGTATTTACATTTAATGCAAATCCATGCATCGTAACCCAACGGCTGCAACGGATTCCCATGGCACAAATTTTCCTTTCTTTACCCAAAATTCCGGGTTCAATCCAAACGCCTGTTTCACCCTTGCTTCTTTCACCTTTTATTCCATATTCGGCGATTGTAAGAATAATCGCTTCCTCCAGGCTGCGCATGTATTTACCAATATCAGTGTAAAATTTTTCAAGGTCAAGGATAGGATAACCGACTATTTGTTGCAAACCATGAAACGTAATATCACCGCCGCGGTTAGTCCTGAAAAATTCAATTTCTTTTTCTTCCATTTCATTTTCACTCATCAATACATTTTCTAAATGGCCACTTTTCCCTAAAGTATAAACGGGCGGATGCTCACAGAAAAGAAGGTAATTTTTCGTAGGTAAATCAAATGGGCTTTTAGGGGTTTCGCCAGGTTTGAAGGCTTTTCTCGCGTCTGATTTTACTTCCAGGTTTTTTTTTACTAACTCTTCCTGGTAATCCCAGGCTTCTTTATAATGTATAATTCCGAGGTCTTCAAAAATGGTTTGCTGTTTATTCAATGCAAAAAATTTAATTTGCAAAGATAAGATGGATGACTCAATGCTAATGGCTATTGGCAAAGGCACAATGCAAATGAAAATTTGAATTACTAATTATTGAATTATTATGGATGATTTAAATGGAGATAAGAATATTTTATCAAAAGAAGAAGAAGTATTAGAAGAAGAACAGGAAGAACTTTTTGAACGGGAAACAATTATTTGTGCCAAAGGGCAAGAGCCGTTAAGGATTGATAAATTTTTGATGGGAAGAATTGAAGGCGCAACGAGAAATAAAATCCAGCAAGCGATAACAGCAGAAAGAGTTTTATTAAATGGCCATCCGGTAAAATCTAATTATAAAATTCGCCCACTTGATAAAATTACTATTTACCAGGATTATTCGCCTGGTAACAATGAGATCGTTCCGGAGAATATATCTTTTAAAATTGTTTATGAAGATGAAGAGGTGATGGTAATTGATAAAGATCCGGGAATGGTGGTTCATCCAGGAAGTGGCAACCCAGGCGGCACTTTGATAAATGCTGTTGCTTTTTATTTAAAACAACAAAACCCTGATATCGATGAAAGTGAACTGGCAAGATTTGGTTTGGTTCACCGGATAGATAAAAATACTTCAGGCCTTTTAGTAATGGCAAAAACGCCTAAATCAATGACGTTTCTTGCCAAACAATTTTTTGAACACACGGTCCATCGGCGATATGTGGCGCTGGTTTGGGGAGATTTTGAAGAAGAGGAAGGGACAATAACTGCGCATGTTGGAAGGCATCAAAGAATCAGGAAATTATTTACTGCTTATCCCGAAGGTGAGCACGGCAAAGAAGCCACTACGCATTATAAAGTTTTAGAAAGATTTAATTACGTTACGTTAGTTGAATGCCGTCTTGAAACAGGGCGAACACACCAGATCCGTGTCCACATGCAATATATCGGGCACCCGCTTTTTAATGATGAAACTTATGGCGGTGATAAAATTGTAAAAGGAACTGTTTTTACCAAATACAAACAATTTGTAGACAATTGTTTTGCCCTTTGCCCGCGCCAGGCTTTACATGCGCAGCAGTTAGGCTTTATTCACCCCGTTACTAAAAAACAAATGAATTTTGAAAGCCCTTTGCCGGAAGATATGAGTGTTGTTATAAAGAAGTGGCGGAAGTATAGCCCTTCACGAAACTTGTGAAATTAGTATGAATTATAGTTGACAAAATCAGATAGCGTTGCAGTAAAAACACCCCTTTCCCTTTTATTGAAAATCACTCTCCAGTTTCCAATATAATTTAGAAAATACGGCACAAGAAGATTACCAACCTTAGTCATTTTTACTTCCATCTTTACATTAAAATCGTAAACACCGGCATCATAATTTAATGCATAATTTCTTGCCACAACCTCAAAAGTTTTTGCATTAAACCAGGTTGTCATTTCATCAATTACAACTGATTTTTTTTTATTATTTTTTACAGTGATAGTAAATACGTAACAAGGGATAGAATCAAAATTGCGGTAATCAATGTACATGTCGTAATTATCAGCCATTGAAGGATCAAAAATTTCCGTTTTGTTGCTGATAAAAGGAAGGCCATTTATTTTTTTGCCGGGGTCAAAAAACAACATCTTTAGTTGTGCTTTGTGCTTTTCAATTCCGGTTAATCCGATGGTTGAAAATTCGTGCCCTTTCACAATATTATCTTCGCCACAAACAGAATCTTTTGTAAAAAAAAGCCCGGCATACATTTGCGCAGTGTAATAATTAAAATCCCCTTTCCTATCAAACATATCGCCTGTTACTTTTTGATAAAGCACATTCATTTTACGGCAATTTCCTATTCTTATTTGTTGGGTTTTGCTTTTCAGGGAAGCCTTTGTTTCTCCATCTTTGCCCTGCATCACGATATTGTTTTCGGCTACATAACCAAGAATATGAAGGTTACGAAATGCTTTACAAAACGTACTGTCATTTTTTACTTTTTCAATAAATGAAGCCACGTCAAGGTTTTTGTTGATAACTATTTCGGAAAGAGTGATATAATTTTCATTGACTTTTACTGTGCTATCCTTTTCTTTTTGAGCAACAAGAAATCGGGAAGTTAAAAGCAAAAAAGAAAGTGTAAAAATCTTCTGAAACATACATGCAAACTAAATCATTAAGTGTTGAGGAAAATGTAATAATTTAAAAAAGCAGATTAGGTATTTGTTATTTCGGGAACAACATTTTATAATCAACCGAAATTTTTCCTTTGGAAATATCACTGAGCTTTCTTTTCAACAAACTTTTTTTGAGTGGCTTTAAATAATCAATAAAAAGCTTTCCTTCGATATGGTCATATTCATGTAGAATAACACGGGCAGTAATTCCTACAAAAGTCCTCGAGTGTTCAACAAAATTTTCATCCAAAAAACGAATACTAACTCTTTCTTTTCTCAAGATATCTTCCCTGATTTTTGGAATACTGAGGCATCCTTCATTGTAAGCCCACTCTTCACCATGAACCTCTTCTAAACTTGCATTTATAAAAACCCCTTTGTATCCATCATCGCCAGGGTAAGCATCCTTTTCATCTACGTCAAGATTTTCAATTATTTGCAAGCTGTCAATGATAAATAAGCGGATATCTTTGTTTACCTGTGGCGCCGCCAATCCCACGCCCTTGCTATTATATAAAGTCTCCCACATATCTTCAACCAGTTTTTGCAAACCGTGATATTCCGGAGTAATATCTACGCCTACTTTTCTTAAAACAGGATTACCATATGCTACAATAGGAAGGACCATAAAACAATTTAATTATTAATGGAGTGCAATTTACAAAATTTCAACTATTTTGACTGTATCAAGCACCCATAAATTCCTGTAACATAATCGTAGCCGCTATTTCATCAATTGTTCTTTTATTTCTCCTGTCCTTTTTTTTAAGGCCCATATCAATCATCGCCTGTTTAGCCATTTTTGAGGTAAATCTTTCGTCCACAGTTTTTAATGGTATTTTAGGAAATTCTTTTTCCAACCTTTTAATAATTTGTTTTACCAAAGGTGTGGCATGTGTGTCTGAATCATCTAAATTTTTTGGCTCTCCAATTATAATCAATTCAACATTTTCTTCTTGAAAATATTTTTTCAAAAAAGGAATTAATTCCGATGAATCAACAGTTGTGAGGCCTGTTGCAATTATTTTTAAAGGATCAGTAACGGCAATGCCTGTGCGCTTTTTACCATAATCTATGCAGAGAATGCGGGACATTTATAAAATGTTTTGATGGTTTATAATGGTTTAGGCGGTTTAAATAAAAAATAAAAATTCTTATTATTTGTTTGTTTACTATAAAATATAATCTAAAGCCTGGTAAAAATATCCAACAATACAAAAACACAAAAAACCACGGAAGCAATTCCATTGGAACTAAAAAATGCCTTGTTCACTTTAGTTAAATCTTTGGGCTTCACTAAAATGTGCTGATAAATTAAAAAGAAAATAAAAAAAGCCACACCTATCCAATACAACCAGGAAAAATTACCAATCATTCCTGCAATAACAACTGAAGCCGCCGATAAAATATGCAGGTATTCACTCACGCGCAAAGCTTTTTCCGCACCGAGCCACGAAGGAATCGAACGCAAATTATGTTCCTTATCAAATTCTTCATCCTGCAATGCATAAATAATATCGAAGCCACTCACCCAAAATAAAACAGAAAAAGAAAACAAAACCGGAACTAAAGCAAACTGCCCGGTAACCGCTATATAAGCGCCAATTGGCGCAAGGCTTAAGCCTAAGCCCAAAATCAAATGGCAAAGCGGCGTAAACCTTTTGGTATAACTATAAAAGAGAATCACAAATAATGCAACAGGCGCTAAAATTAAGCACATCAGATTGATAAAATAAGTAGCTATTATAAATGCAACGCAATTAAATATTACAAAAGCCATCGCATTTTTTTTTGAGATAATTCCGCCAGGGATTTCACGTGTTGCAGTTCGCGGGTTTTTTTTATCATATTCAGAATCGAGCCAGCGATTGAAAGCCATAGCCGCACTGCGTGCAAATACCATACATAAAATTACAAGAATGAAAAGCAGCCACCACGGGCGGCTTAAATTATAACCAATCATTTTTAGCCCATAAAAAAAGCCAATCAAAGCAAAGGGCATTGCAAAAATGGTGTGCGCAAATTTTACCAGTGACAGATAATTCGTAACGCCTTCAGTAAAATTTTTTCTTTTAACTTCCACTTGTTTCGATTCCATTTTTTTTATAATCGGTTGCATTTAACTTTTATTTTTTAAAACTATTTTTTGCGGTTAGGGCATTTTACCGCTTCCCACAAAACAATTCCGGCCGCAACAGATATATTCAATGAATGCTTCATGCCAAATTGCGGTATTTCCACACAGCCGTCACACATTGAAATAGTTTCCTGCTCAACTCCTTTTACTTCATTGCCAAAAATATAAGCTACTTTATCGGCAGGCAAATTTCTAATATCATGAAGCAAAATACTGTCCAAAACTTGTTCTACTGCGAATATCTTATATCCTTCACTTCTTAATTCGTTAATCGCATCTTTTGTGGTTTCAAAATATTTCCAGCTCACAGAATCCTCTGCGCCCAATGCTGTTTTTTTAATTTCTTTATGCGGTGGCTTTGCCGTGTAGCCGGTTATATAAACAGCTTCAATTAAGAAACCATCGGCTGTGCGGAAAACACTTCCGACATTATAAGCGCTCCGAATATTTTCCAAAACCGCAATAACCGGATTCTTTTGAGAAACTTTAAATTCTTCCACAGATTTCCGGTTCAGTTCTTCCATTGTTAGTTTTCTCATCAAAAGAATATTAATTTGCAAAAATAACTCAATTAGGAAATGTGAAATTTAGCAAATGTGAAAAAGCGCTAAATCCAACATTATTCATCTCAAATCAAAAAATCATAAATGGCTTCTCCGGATACCCCTTTAATGAAACAGCACAATGCTATTAAGGCAAAATACCCTGATGCAATTCTGCTTTTTCGTGTGGGCGATTTTTATGAAACTTTTGGCCAGGATGCAATAACTGCTTCACGGATCTTAGGGATTACTTTAACTAAAAGAAACGGGGCTTCTGTAACTGCGCCTGAACTCGCAGGCTTTCCACATCATGCCTTAGATACGTATTTACATAAATTGGTAAAGGCCGGTTACCGCGTTGCTATCTGCGATCAGCTTGAAGACCCAAAGCAGGTAAAAGGAATTGTAAAACGTGGGGTTACAGAACTAATAACACCGGGTGTAGCAACCAACGATAAATTATTAGAACACAATCAGAATAATTTTTTATGTGGAATACATTTGGTGGATGAAAAAGCAGGCATTGCTTTTTTAGATATTTCAACCGGAGAATTTTTTATTGCCGAAGGCGATAACGAATATGCCGATAAATTATTACAAAGTTTAAATCCGGCAGAAGTCATTTTCCAACGCAATCAGCAAAAGAATTTTAAAAGTTATTTCGGAAGTAAATTTTACACTTACACACTGGATGAATGGATCTTTACTGAACAATATGCGCAGGAAACTTTATTGAAACATTTTGGAACCCAAAGCCTCAAAGGTTTTGGCGTAGAAAATATGAAGATCGGAATTATTGCGGCAGGCGCCATTCTACATTATTTAAAAGATACCGAACATCCCAATCTTCAACACATTACTTCACTTCAAAGAATTGACAAAGCAGATTATTTATGGATGGACAGGTTTACGATCCGGAACCTTGAATTAATTGGAAGTGGGGAAAACAATAATTCATTACTGAAAGTTTTAGACAATACCGTTTCTCCAATGGGTGCGAGATTACTGAAAAGATGGATTTTATTGCCACTTACAGAAATTCCGAAAATTGAAGAGCGGCAAAACCTGGTAGAATATTTTATAAAATCACCGGAAGAAAAAAATAAAATTTCTCAAAATATAAAACAGGCGGGTGACATTGAAAGACTAGTAAGCAAAATTCCTTTAAAGAAAATAAACCCGCGCGAGGTTTTGCAAATTGGCAAAGGTTTAAAACTGGCAGCCCAGGTAAAAGATAATTGCGAAATATCTTCTAATGAATACCTAAAAAGGCTGAGCGATTCTCTGAATCCCTGTAAATATATATCTGATAAGATTTTTAAAGAAATCATAGAAAACCCACCTGTAGCGGTTTCCAAAGGGAATGTAATTGCTGCAGGAGTGGATGAAGAACTGGATGAACTCAAAAGTATAGTTACTAACGGTAAGGCACACCTGTTAAAACTGCAACAAAAAGAAACGGAAAAGACCGGTATATCTTCTTTAAAAATCGGATTTAATAATGTGTTTGGTTATTATCTTGAAGTCACAAACACACATAAAGATAAAGTTCCCGAAAGCTGGATGCGCAAGCAAACACTCACTAATGCAGAAAGGTATATTACACCAGAATTGAAAGAATATGAAGAAAAAATAACCGGTGCGGAGGATAAAATTCTTCAGTTAGAACAAAACATTTTTGAACAATTATTAAATGAATTGCAGGATTATATTGCCCCGATGCAATTGAACGGCCATGTTTTTGCTGTGCTGGATTGTATTATTTGTTTTGCCAATAATGCTTTGCATTTTAAATATAAAAAACCTGTATTGCACACCGGGTTTGAGCTTGAACTAAAAGCAAGCCGCCACCCGGTGATAGAAAGAAACCTGCCACAGGGGGAAAGCTATATAGCCAACGATATTTTTTTAGGGCCTCAATCGCAGCAAATAATTATTTTAACGGGCCCAAACATGAGCGGTAAAAGCGCAATTCTTCGCCAGGCCGCGTTAATTACTTTAATGGCACATACCGGAAGTTTTGTCCCCGCTGAAGAAGCAAGAATCCCCCAAACAGATAAAATTTTTACAAGGGTTGGCGCTAACGACAATCTTACAAGTGGTGAAAGTACTTTTATGGTAGAGATGAATGAAACAGCGAGTATTATCAACAACATTAGTTCCCGAAGTTTAATTTTATTGGATGAAATAGGGCGTGGTACCTCAACTTATGATGGCATTTCCATCGCATGGAGTATTGTAGAATTTTTGCATCATTCTTCTTATGCGCCCAAGACTTTATTTGCAACACATTATCACGAACTCAACGAACTGGAAAATAAATTTAACCGGGTAAAAAATTTTCACATCACTAATAAAGAAGCAGGCAACAAAATTATTTTTTTAAGAAAATTAGTACCCGGAGGAAGCATTCACAGTTTTGGTATTCATGTCGCAAAAATGGCGGGTATGCCGCCATCATTAATAGAAAGAGCCAATGAAATTTTAAAACAATTAGAATCGAAGCATGTAGATCCGGCTGATGAAACAGTTGCTACGGATAATTCAAAAAAAACTAAGAAAAGCATTCAGGAAAGCCTGAAACAGCTCAACATGCCACAAATGCAATTAAGTATTTTTGACGCTCATTCACAAACCTTCGAAGACATTCGTAAAATCCTGGAAACCTTAGATATCAATCGGTTGACACCGGTAGAAGCACTCTTAAAATTACAGGAGATTAAGGGAATGGTGAAATAATTTCCGGGATGCCTCAATACTCATAAACAAAATAACCCCACGGCTTCATTTCATACACATGATTATTAAATAACTTTTCCTTTTTGCCGGAAAAAATATTCAAAGGGTTTCCATAAATTTCTTTTTCTTTTATGGTAAAATGTTGTGGCTCGGCAGAAAGATTAAGCACGGTAAAAATCTTATGTTTCCCTTTTTCGCGTACGTAAGCAAAAATAGCATCGTCATTGGCGGTGGCTATTTTTTTATAAGAAGCATCGGCGGCAAGCGCCTCATCTTTTAACCGAAGGTTAAGCAATTTGCTGTAGAAAGGTGCCATAGCATATCCATCCCAATTGATCGGGTCACTTACAAAAAATTTCAGGCGTTTTTTATTGGGTACTTCCTGGCCACTATAAATCAATGGAACACTTTCATACATCGTTTGAGAAAACACTGCAAAAGTTTTATATGCATCTCCATATTTTTCAAATTCAGTCCCATTCCAACTGTTCTCATCGTGGTTGGTTGTGAAATACATCCTCTCAGCGTTTTTTGGAAAAACGGAAAAATTTTGATTGAGTACTGAATCAAGGTAAATTAGGTTATGTTTCCCTTGCGCTACGTCAACCGTCGCCCACATTATATTCCATGCATACGTCGCATCAAATCCTGCGTAATGAAATTCCGGTTTCTCACTTTCGGCAAGCATAAAAACATCTTTCACTTTTCTGAGTTGGGTAATGCATTCTTTCCAAAAATCCAGAGGCATTGGGTCAACATGGTCACATCGAAAACCATCAATTCCCGTACTGGAAATCCAATATTTCATAACATTTATCATGCTATCGCGCAATTCCATATTTGAATAATCAAGGTTCCTCGTATCTGTATAATCTGCATCATAAACTGTGTTGCCAACTTTATCGTGCTTGTAAAAATCAGGATGTGATTTCATCCATGGGTTATCGGGTGAAGTATGGTTAGGCACCCAATCTATTATCACTTTAAAACCCAGGCTGTGCGCATGTTTTACCAGTTCTTTCCAATCAGCCATTGTCCCGAATTCAGGATTAATTTCTTTATAATTCATTACTGAATAATAACTGCCCAAATCAGCCTCCGTCATTTTTCTTCCTTCTTTCCCGATGGGGTTAACAGGCATAAACCATAAAATTTTTACACCCATTTTTTTCAACCTTGGCAAGCTTTTTTCGAATGCTTTAAAAGTTCCTTCCTTTGAATATTGCCTTACGTTTACTTCATAGATATTACTTTGCTCTGTCCAGGCAGGATGCGAAAAAGAAGTACTATCAGCACCGATATTACCTGACTCTGAAACTTTTTGGCTGAAAGAAAAGTTATAAGTTCCAATAAAAAGAAGCAACCAAAGTGAACGAATTCTTATTTTCATAAAATAATTTTAAATCTATAGTATATCAAGGCTTGATATAAAGATGACCAGTAAAATATTGATAACAAACTAAGTAAAATTTCTTAAAAATATAAAATCAAAATCTGAATTATTTGTTTGTTCACTATATTAAAGTAAACAAACGAAAAACATTAATCTACTTTTTTTTGATAGTCAGTAAAAACAAAATCGATATTCGCATACCAGTACATGCCAGGAGTATCAGGATCTGTAAATGATTTTTGTTCTCCACTAAAACCGGCGCGGCGTGTTGTAAGTTTTCCATTGCCAAATGATACAATAGTAAACCTGAAACCAAATGGCTCCATTGTAAATATTGAATCATTAATGATGCTATATGTTCCAGTATTTATGCCGTTTATAAGGTAATTCCCACTACTCTGAAATTCAATATTAGAATAACTTACAACTGTATCTTTTTCTATCTTTTGGGAAAGTGGATTCTGATATTGATGCATGGTGTCTAAAACTGACCACTTTCCTTCCAACATATTTGAATTTTTTGTTTTGCCGCAGGCAAATGAAAGTAAGGTTACCATCAAAAAAAATACAGTTCGAAGTATTTTCATAAAATAATTTGGATTCAATAGGTTGCAATTTTTGGCACTGAAAAACTTTTGGCACTATGATTATTTCACAACTTTTAACTCATAACTCATAACTCATAACTTAAAACTCATAACCTAAAACTTATAAGCCCCTCAATCTTCCATTTCTTTCCTTATTTCATCAGAGATTTTCACCAATACTTTATCAATCCTTTGTCCATCCATATCAACAATTTCAAATTCAAACCCGCGCCATTCAAATTCATCGCCAGTAGAAGGAATTCGTTTTAATTCATGTAAAATAAATCCGGCGAGTGTATCAAATTCATTTTCCCCTTCATTGATCCAAATAGTTTTATCAACCTTCGTGAGAAAATCGTAAAATTGTATTTGCCCGTCGATTAAATAAGTGCCGTCCTTTCGTTCAATGATAACATATTCATCATCTTCTTCTTCGGGCATCTCTCCCACTATAGCTTTCAGAATATCTTTAACCGTAATCATTCCGAGGAGGCTTCCATATTCATCTACAATAAATGCGTGGGGAATTTTAGTAATTTTTATTTTTTCCAGCACCTGGTAAGCAGAATTATTTTCGGGGATAAACAATGCTTTTCGTATAAGTTCATTCAACGGCGTGTCAGGATTCAGAAACAAGTCTTTTACATTAATAATGCCTTCGATATCATCAATCGTTCCGGCACAAATAGGATAAACGGAATGTTGAAACTCTTTAATTTTTTGTTTCACCGATGATCGTTCTTCGTTTATATCGAACCAAACAATATCGGTTCGGTGCGTCATAATAGAAGTGATATTCCTGTCGCCCAAATGGAAAACCCTTTCTATAATATCTTTTTCTTCTTCTTCAATTGCGCCTAGTTCGCTTCCTTCATTGATCATCGCTTTTATTTCTTCTTCCGTTACCTGGGTATCTGAGCTTTTCCTAATATTAAAAAGTGTAAAGAACCCTGAACTCATGGAACTTAGCAGCCAAACCAGGGGATAAGAAATGTCGCTAAGCGTTTTAATAGGCACTGCAACAAACTTTGCAATTTTTTCAGGGTTCATCAGCGCGATTCTTTTAGGAATCAATTCACCAAAAAGAATAGAAAGGAATGTAACGAGAATAACAATAATTACTAAAGAAATAGTAGCTGAGTAAGGTTGGATAAAATGTATTTTTGCCAGGTAAGGCTGAAGGTAAATACTGAATTTTTCGCCGGAATAAACACCGGTTAAAATAGAAATAAGTGTGATGTAAATCTGGGTAGTTGATAAAAAGATTTCAGGGTTTTCTTTTAATTTTAAAACGATCTGTGATTTTTTATCCCCCTGTGCTGCTGCTGCTTCTATCCTGCTTTTTTTAGCTGAAACCAGCGCCATTTCGCACATGACAATGAACGCGTTCAGCAGAATTAAAAAAAGTAAAATTATAATTTCAACCATATTTAATTTTTCGTTTCTGGCAATTCCAATCCAAATTTACGATTGAAAATGATAGCTGGTATATACCCAAGAATCAAGCCTACTATCATGCCGCAAAATATATCGAATGGAAAATGAACTCCGACATAAACCTGTGCATACGAAATAGCGGCCGCCCATACAAAAATAAAAGCCCAAGCCGGGTTAACCGTTTTTCTGAAAGTTGTAAATATAAACATTGCTGCGGCAAAATGATTGACAGCATGTGAAGAAGTGAAACTGGAGCTAACCGGGCAGTATGCTACTAAGAATCGTATATGGCCAAGAAGGAAGGGATCATGACACGGCCGCAGCCTAAAAAAATTATCCTTTATTAAAGTGCTGCTCACATAATCGCTCAGCATTACATTAAAAAGGAAAAAAAGTACCCAAAACCATCCTCTTGATTTAAAATTGATAACCGTAAATAAGACAAGGAATAAATACAATGGTGCCCAAATTTCCGGTTCCCTGATAAATGGAAAAAAAACATCAAAAAAAGTATTATGCCATTGGCCATTCATCTTTGCAAACAGGCTGTAATCAAATTGTTTTATTGCATCAGGAAGAAACGGCGCATTTTGTATTTCCATTAAATTCATTAACGCAAAAATAACTATTGATTAAAAAACGTACTTAAATATTTACATTTGCCAAATTCATAACAATAATATCCTTTCTGTTTTTATAATTTCGCTTAAATTTTCCGGATGAAAAAAAAATCCAACTTCCCACGCCTGGTAAAATGGATGTTTCTTACAGGAGTAGCTTTCCTGGTTTTTATGACAATTATGCGGCTGGTATTTTTCTATCATTTTGATCCTCAGGGCTATTCTTTTTCTAAATGCTTTCCTTCGTTTTTATTAGGATTACACTTTGATATTAGAATAATATGTGGAATCATTCTTTTTCCTTTTGTAATCGGAAACCTTCATCTTAAATACAATAGCAGAAACCGGCTTTCTGTAGGAAGCATAGTTGAAGTTTTTTTCACGATCGTAATTATGGTTCTTTTAATGTTTTTTATGTTTAAAGGCCATGCTACTAAATCAACCCTGATTTACATCGCCATTTTATTTATACTTATTTTACTTTGGCTTTTTATTAAAAAAAATTGCAACCCTTTCGAGAATTCATTTTCCGCAAATGTTTTTAAAATTTATTTCTTTATAGTTACACTTTCACTTGTATTAATGTATGTCATTGACTTTCAGTATTTCGATTATTTACATGAAAGGCTGAATGCAGGCGCATTGAATTATCTTTCGGATGCAAAAATTTCAATGAGTATGGTATGGGAAACTTACCCTGTATTCACCCTGTCGGTTTTGGTTATTATTTGCACAGCGCTAATATATTGGCTGATTTTAAAATGGTTTAAAAAAGTTCAAAACTCAATCTATAATGCGGCCTCAGTCACAAAGTTTGCTATAGGATTTGTTTTTGCATTATTATTAGGATTAGGGGTTTTTGGAAGACTGGACCAATACCCTCTCAGGTGGAGCGATGCATTTTCTTTTGATGATAATTTTAAAGCCAATCTTTCATTAAACCCTGTACAAAGTTTTCTAAGTACTTTAAAATTCAAAAATTCAAATTTTGATATTAAAAAGGTAAAGGAATATTATCCACTGATGGCTAAATACCTTAATGTTTCTCAACCGGATAGTACTACTTTAAATTATCACAGAATTTATAAATCCGCACCGCCAGCCATTCCTCCTAATGTGGTAGTTGTAATTTGTGAAAGTTTTTCAGCATATAAAAGCAGCATGTGGGGAAACCCACTGAATACTACTCCCTATTTTAATGAAATGTGTAATAACGGGGTTTTTTTCGACAGGTGTTTTACTCCTGCTTATGGAACAGCCCGCGGAGTTTGGGCAGTAATAACTGGAATTCCTGATGTGGAATACCCTACTACTTCTAGCCGTAATCCGGCCTATGTAGACCAGCATTCTATTATTAATGATTACAAAGGTTACCAGAAATATTATTTTATTGGCGGTAGTTCAAGTTGGGCCAATATCAGAGGATTGCTTACTAACAATATAGATAGCCTGCATCTTTACGAAGAGGGAGATTATAAATCTAAAGTAATTGATGTATGGGGCATTAGTGACAAAAGTTTATTTCTTGAAGCCAATGGCGTTTTCAGCAAACAAACACGTCCATTTTTTGCAGTTATTCAAACGGCAGATAACCATCGCCCATATACGATACCGCAAGAGGACAGGAAAGAATTTGTACTGAAAAACTATCCAACCGATTCTTTAAAAAAACATGGATTTCAAAATAATGAAGAACTGAACGCATTCAGGTATACTGATTTCAGCTTTGAGAAATTTATCGAAGCAGCTAAAAAAGAACCTTATTTCAACAACACTATTTTTGTTTTTGTTGGCGACCATGGCATACGGGGCAACGCTGGTGACAAGTTCCCAAAAGCATGGGAAGCGGATGGATTGACTTCTGAACATGTTCCGTTACTTTTTTATTCACCTGCATTATTAAAACCCGAACGGATTGATAAAACCTGCTCCCAAATTGATTTGATTCCTTCTGTTTCTTCACTAGCAAAGATTTCATTTGTCAATACCACTTTAGGCAAAAATTTATTTGACACGACTCAAAATGATGTGCGTTTTAAAAATAGAGCATTTTTATTCGATCCTGAATTAAAGCAAATTGGAATGGTGACAGATGATTTTTGCTACGAGCATAATCTTTTAAGTGGAAGGGAAGATTTCAGGTCTTCAAAAGATAATATTCCGTTGCCACAAACCCCTGAAATCGCTGCAGACAAAAAAGCTCTTCAGGAACTGACACAAGCCTATTACGAAACGGCAAAATACCTGTTGTTGAATAATAAAAAAGAAAGGGAAAATAGCCCTTAAGAAATTCTATAATTTTTAATGATTGTTAAAGCCCAAATTCCAAAGACAGTACCGTTGACCATTCAGTGGCTGCTTATGCTTTGGTGCATTTATATATTCATTTTTACCATTCTCAGGATAGCAACAGTTGTTTTGTTTATTCCGGAAACTACCAACATTGCTTCTTTATTTCCTTCATTCCTGCTTGGTTTTAGGTATGATGCCAAATGGGTATCCATAATACTTTTGCCAATTGCTGTTTTATCAATATATAGAAAATATTCACCATTTTATTCTTTAAGAAATAAAAAATTATGGTCTTATTACCTGGCCTTTACCACGATGTTTGTATTGTTTTTTTTTGGCGCCGATTTCGGAAATTTCAGCTACAACCACACACGCATCAACGCCAGCGCATTAAATTTTGCTGAAGACCCGGCAATCTCTTTTAAAATGCTTTGGGAAAGTTACCCCATAGTTTGGCTTTTGTCAGCTTTGGTAGTAGCGGTGTTTTTATTATCAAAACTTTTTAAACATACACATATTCTTACAACGAAAAGAAATATCCAGGAAAATATAATTTATAAAAAAAGCTGGTATGCCGGCGCAATTATTTTTTTACTATGGTGCCTGTTTGGAATTTTTTCTTTTCATCCTTTAAAATGGAAAGATGCATTTGAGTTAAATGATAATTTTAAATCTTATGTAGCATTAAACCCTTTGCAAAATTTTTTTTCAACACTTCAATTAAGAAGGCCTTCTTTTGATGATGAAAAAGCCAAAAATTCATTTGCTGAAATTGCAGATTTTTTACAATTTGATTCAGACAATATTGCAAGCCAGGATTATTCGAGGCTGGTTTCTCCAAATAGCAGGTCCCTTGAAAGCAGGCCCAATATAGTTTTAGTTGTTTGCGAAAGTTTTAGCATGTACAAAAGCAGTATGAGCGGCAATCCACTAAACACGACTCCTTATTTTAAACAGCTATGCGACAGTGGCATTTTTTTTGATCGCTGCTTTACGCCAACTTTCGGAACTGCACGTGGCGTTTTTGCAATCGTTTCCGGGATTCCGGATGTACAGCTTTCAGAATTTTCAACCCGCGACCCGCAGGCAATCCACCAGCGTACGATCATCAACTCTTTTGAAGATTATAATAAATTATATTTCCTCGGCGGCAATAGTGATTTCAATAATTTTGACGGGCTGATAAAAAATATAAAGGGTGTAAAAATTTACCAGGAAGGTTCTTTTAAATCAAAGCCATTAAATGTTTGGGGCATCAGTGACAAAAACCTTTTTATGGAAGCGGAAAATGTTTTTTCAGAACAAAAAAAACCTTTTTTCGCCATCATTCAAACTGCGGATAACCACCGCCCCTACAGTATTCCAATCGAAGATTCAGATTTTGTCAAACGGTTTGAACCGGATGATAGCTTGCATAAATACGGTTTTGAATCCTTGCAGGAATTTCAATCTTTTTGCTATACTGATTATTGTTTCAAAAAACTAATTGAAAATGCCAAAAAAGAAAGCTGGTTCAATAATACCATTTTTGCTTTTGTAGGCGACCATGGTGTTGAAGGAGAAACAGGTGCCATATACCCAAGTGCCTGGGAAAAAGGAGCGCTGAGCGATGAGCATGTTCCACTTTTATTTTATGCGCCTCAATTGCTAACTCCCGAAAAGATAAATAATGTAGTTTCTCAAATTGATATTCTCCCGACTATTGCGGGCATGGTTCACCAGCCTTATTTGAACACCACTTTGGGCAGGGACGTTTTAAATTCAAAAGGAAGAAAAGATGCGGCATTTATTATTCATCATGATGAAGGAAATATTGGCGTCGTAACTGACGATTATTATTTTGTAAAAAATTTGAGAATCAACAAAGAAACACTGATGCCAATAAATTCAAATACGCTTTCGCTGAATATAAAACAACAGGATTCCCTGAAAGAAAATTTATCAAAACTTACTTCTGCTATTTATGAAACGGCAAAGTGGATGCTGGTAAATAATCAATAGCCGGCTTGAAAATGACTATATCAAATTAAAGTAAGTGTTGCTAAAAAAAACAGAGTGGCCAGTAAACCAACAAATTTGGGGAATTTCTATTTTCTCATTATTGCAATAACAAACGATCTGATTATTTCACATCAAACCAGATTTTCTTTTTATCATTCCAGTTACCATTATAATTAATAGTAAGCTCTTCCCCGGCTTTAATATTTTTCACCGTCTTTATTTGAATTGTTTCCTCCTCAAAATCCATAAAATATTCACAGTTACTCTGATAGCTATGATTATACATTGATACGAAACCAAGGGCAACGCAACATTTGTCTTTTTTATCGCCCCAGGCAAAAATATAATCGTGCAATAGTGTTTTATCAAGGTTTACTCTGTCCTCAGCGCTCATAACAATTACAGGTGATTCCTCAATAATTTTATCAGCGTTAATATTTTCATTGGTGAAAACACCTTTGCCTCTTGTTTCTGTCCGTTTTATAAACAAATAATTTTTTATCATAAACTGAAAATTTCCTACTTAAATAAAGGTAAAAATAAATTAATTTTGCGCCCTCATCCGATAAAACGATTCAGATGGCTGATGAAGAAATTTTAGTTCAGGATCAATATGAAGCTGTTTTAAAAACAGGTGATGACAATGTTATCAGTGAGTTTTTGAATCAACAAAACATTAGTGATGTTGCTGAACTTATTGAGGAAAATGAAGAAAGGGAAATAGATATTTTCCTGCATCTTTCCATAAACCGTTCCTTAGCACTTTTTAAAATCCTTGACCATCCTACACAGAAAAGAATTATCAAAGACCTTCCTCCAAATAAAAGTGCAGAGCTACTGAATAAAATGGAACCCGATGACCGCACTTCTTTCTTTGAAGACCTTCCTAACGAAGTAGTCCGCGAACTGGTAAAAACATTAGTTCCGGAAGAAAGAAAAATCACTCTTTCGCTTTTAGGATACCCAGAAAACAGTGTTGGCCGTTTGATGACGCCGGATTATGTTTACGTTTATGAAGACAATACTGTAGCCGAAGTATTAAACATTATCCGCGGAGTAGGAAAAAATACCGAAACTATTGATGTGGTTTATGTAATCAATAAACATGGTGAATTATTAGATGATTTAAGGATCAGGGAATTTATTTTGGCTACACCTGAAACGAAAGTGAGCGATATGATGGATGGCCGTTTTATAGAACTGCATGTAAATGATGACCAGGAAACAGCCAACGAAGTATTCAAGATGAATAATCGTGTAGCCTTGCCTGTTGTAGACGATTATAATGTGCTACTTGGTATTGTTACCATTGATGATGTTTTGTGGATAGCAGGAGAAGAATTCAGTGAAGACATACAGAAAATTGGTGGTGCAGAAGCACTTGACCAGCCTTACCTTGAAACTCCTTTTTTCCATTTGGTTAAAAAAAGGGTTGGATGGCTTACTATACTTTTTTTTGGCGAAATGCTTACCGCCACAGCAATGGCATTCTTTAATGACGAAATGTCTAAGGTGATTATTCTTACTAATTTTATTCCACTTATTATTAGTACCGGCGGAAATAGCGGCACACAGGCATCAACTCTGATTATCCAGGCGATGGCGCTGGGAGAAGTAAAGCTTACAGATTGGTGGCGGGTAATGCGCCGCGAAATTTTATCAGGGCTTATGTTGGGTGTCATGTTGGGCTGTATTGGCTTTTTGCGAATCACTGTGTGGAGCTTTGCAATGCACCACGGGGTCGGTAAAGATATTTATGGGCCTCATTGGGCATTACTTGCCCTTACGGTATGGTTTTCATTAATCGGAGTAGTGCTTTGGGGGTCACTCATCGGAAGTATGCTTCCGTTGCTTTTAAAAAGATTGGGCGCCGACCCTGCGTCATCTTCTGCTCCTTTTGTGGCAACTTTGGTTGATGTAACAGGCTTGATTATCTTTTTTAATGTAGCACTTCTTATTTTGAAAGGAACGCTTTTATAAGTTTTTAGTTAAATAAATCAATATTTTCTTGAAAATAGAAATCATCAAAATTTGTTTGTTTACTATATATTCCATTTACCACGTTAGCCCATGGCTCCATTTTACCGCTTAAAAATTGCCATTCACCGAAAAGTAATATTTCTTAAAAAATATTTCAGTTTACTTTTGCTCACTAAAAATTTTATTACATAAGAAAAATTATTCTTATTGAAATATAAAATAATGAAGCTGAAAGAAAAAAAACAAAAGAAGCCAAATATTTTTAAAATCCTGAAACCCTATTCAGGAATGATTAGCGCACTTTTATTCTTTGCCTTATTAAGTAACGCGCTAAATCTTATTATCCCAAAAATCATTCAGTTTGGAATAGACGATTTTTCCAAAGGTACTTTCAGTATGCAAAAAATAGTTTCCTGGTTTGCAATTGCTGCCGTTTTAATTTTTATTTTCACCTACGTTCAAAGCATCTTACAGACATATGCTTCGGAAAGAGTAGCAAGGGATATGCGTAAAAAACTGGCATCAAAAATTTCTCAACAGGATTTTGCCTATATTCAGGAAGCCACGCCGGGAAAGCTTCTTACCAACCTTACTTCCGATGTTGATGCCATAAAAATGTTTGTATCGCAGGCAATTGTTTCCATCGTTTCTTCTCTGATTCTTATTATAGGCGCTAGTTTTTTATTGCTGAATATCAACTGGAGATTAGGGCTGGTGGTGCTTTTGATTATTCCAATAATAGGAATTACCTTCTATCTTGTCTTCAAAAAAGTAAAAACCCTGTTTAAAAAAACCCAGGAAGTTATTGACTGGCTTAATAAAGTAATTAATGAAAGCATCCTTGGAGCCGCATTAATCCGTGTGCTCAATGCCCAATTTACCGAGTACAATAAATTTATGGACGCGAATACAGAAGCAAAAAACCTTGGCTTATCCATTTTGCGCCTGTTTGCTACATTGATTCCTATTATCGTGTTGACCTCAAACCTGGCACGGCTTACTGTTTTAAGTTTGGGTGGCCATTTTGTAATCGGTGGCAGCATGAGTTTGGGCGAATTTGCCGCCTTCAACAGTTACATTGCTATTTTAATTTTCCCCATTATTATGATTGGCTTTATGAGTAATGTAATTGCACGGGCTTCTGCCTCTTATCAACGCATACATTCAATTCTTGAAACGCCGGATTTCGTGGACCAGGGAACAGTAAACAAACAATTAGACGGAAATATTAATTTGCAAAATGTGAGTGTTTATTATGGTGAAAACCCAGCTTTGAAAAATATTTCATTTAGCATCGCAGGAGGAACGAGAACGGCTATCATCGGCCCAACGGCTGCAGGAAAAACTCAGATATTATATTTGTTAACCACATTAATAAAACCAAAGGAAGGCCAGATATTTTATGACGGTGTCAACGTTAATGAATACAACCAGGGTTTGCTCTTAAGCCAGATTGGCCTTGTTTTCCAGGATAGCATTATTTTTAATTTAAGCCTGCGTGAAAACATAGCATTCAATTCAAAAGTAACCGAAAGTGGCCTTCAAAAAGCAATTGAAACTGCGGAACTGGATGACTTTATAAAAACACTGCCTGAAGGATTGGACACAATTGTGTCCGAACGTGGCACCAACCTTTCCGGTGGGCAAAAACAAAGAATTATGCTGGCGCGTGCGTTATCAATCAACCCAAAGATATTATTACTAGATGATTTCACAGCGAGAGTAGATGCTTTAACAGAAGAAAAAATATCCCAAAATGTAAAACAAAATTATCCGGGAATAACATTGGTTTCGGTTACGCAAAAGATTACCCCGGTAAAAGATTATGACCAGATTATCGTAATAATGGAAGGCGAATTAATTGCAAAAGGAAAACATAATTTTCTAATGCAAAATTCTCCCGAATACGTTCAGATTTTCCAGTCACAAAAAAGCACAACGGATTTAGCGGTGGCATAATTAATTGAGCAAGCCAAATTTGAAAAAAATGGATTACAATCTATATAAAGAAACTAAAACTTCTACCGGCGCAGCAATCAAAAAGATGCTGCTGTTTATGAAGGGCGAAAAAAGAAATTTAATAATCGCTTTTGCGGTAATGGCTTTAAATTCTGGGCTTTCAATGCTAACCCCATACCTCATTGGATATACCATTGATCATTATATTCAAACAAAACTTTATCACGGATTATTAGTTTTCACAGGCTTTTTATTGGTAATTTTTATTATCTCTGCGGCAACAGATTATTTGCAAACAAAAATTATGGGCAGTATTGGTATTCGCATGTTATATAGTTTGCGTGAAGCGGTTTTTAATAAAATACAAGGCTTGCCTATCGCTTTCTTTAATCAGAATAAAGCAGGGGATTTAATTTCAAGGATAAATAATGATACAGATAAAGTAAACCAGTTTTTTTCTCAATCACTTATGCGTTTTGTTGACAGCATTTTTACTATGTTGGGTGCTGCAATTTTTCTTTTGGCCATTCATCTTGAATTAGGCGCTGCTTCCTTAATTCCTTCGGTTTTTATTTTAATTTTTGTAAGCATTATTTCACCTTGGGTGAAAAAAAAGAATGCTACAAGCCTTAAAACAACCGGAGGCTTAAGCGCTGAGATACAGGAAGGGCTTGGGAATTTTAAAACTATCATCGCTTTTAACCGCAGGGATTATTTTCGCGGAAAATTTAATTCAGCAAATACAGTTAATTATAAAGCCTCTGTAGCAGCAGGTTTGGTGAATAATATCTTTGCGCCTGTATTTACTTTGTTTTCTAATATTGCTCAATTAATTGTTTTGGCTTTTGGTATTTACCTGATTTCAAAAGGAAATTTTACTATTGGTTTGTTGATCAGTTTCATCGCATATGTGCAATATTTCTACCAGCCGCTTCAACAACTTGCTACGCTTTGGGCGAGCTTTCAAACTGCGATGGCCGCCTGGGACAGAATCTCCGTTATTTTAAATTTAGAATCTGATATGCAACAGAAAACAGGCCTCAACTCTAATCTTGTTCAAAATGGAACTTTGATAAATTTTCAGAATGTTTCTTTTAAATATCCCGGCGGAAAAGAAGTTTTGCACAACATAAATTTTAAATTAGAAAAAGGAAAAACTTATGCTTTTGTAGGGCCAACTGGCGGCGGCAAAACCACAACGGCTTCATTATTCTCCAGGCTATACGACCCCACTGAAGGTGAGGTATTTTTGAATGGAAACGATTTACGAAGCTATTCCAGCGAGGAATTGAGCAAGAAAATTGGGTTCATTTTACAGGAGCCATTTTTATTCAATGGTACTGTGCGGGATAATATCCTTTATGGAAATGAGTATTACAAACTATTTGATAATGAGCAGCTGAAACAGATGCTTAAAAGAGAAGGTTTGGAAAATTTAATTAGCAGGTTCGAAAATGGATTAGATACCAAAATTGTTTCAGGCGGCGATTCTATGAGCCTCGGAGAAAAACAATTAATTGCCTTTATAAGAGCTGTTTTGCGCAAGCCTGATCTTTTAATTCTTGACGAAGCCACCGCTAATATTGATACGATTACAGAAAAATTATTAGAAGGCATTTTACAAAAGTTACCGGAAGAAACAACCAAAGTAATTATTGCGCACCGTTTAAACACAATTGAAAATGCAGATGAAATTTTCTTCGTTAATTCCGGAGAAGTTACTGCTGCTGGTAATTTTGATAACGCTTTACATTTGTTGATGGAAGGCAAAAGGGAAAGTTAGGAATTTATCATTTTACCCAATTAAAAAAAATTCTACAGTAAACCAACATTTTATAAGGATTTTTATTTTATCCAATAAAATTATTTGTTTACATCAATTCTTTTATCGAAATAAATTCTCCGTTTATAAACAATTTTCACTTTCCGCATATCTTTATGCAAAGGGTTTAATATATAATTAATTTCTTCCGGCATCAACACACAGGGAACTGAAAGCAAAAGGCTTTTTTTATCAATGAGAAATTTATCCCCCAGCCTTTTAGTAAAAGAACGCGTATCCGGCGCGTCCCATGAGTTGGCTAAAGAGGGTAACAATATTTCTTCTGGTACAATATTATCGGGGATAGATAAAGTTATAAGTTGATAATTTTTTGAATCCAGCATTTTTGCTGGAGTATGCGCCAGAGTTTCCAATAATGCCATTGACCGCGTAACTGAAGTATACAGGGCAAAAAAACCCTCACTATTCCATCTTCCTCCAAAAAGCCGCGAACCATTTCCCGACAAGTCATCAGAAAATTGATCTTGCGTTATGCGGTATAATTCCATGAAAAATTATGTAACATTTTTATGAATAAACCCCTTGTTCTAAACGGCCTAATAATTTAGTAAGCATCTGAATACCAAAGGAAGTATCTAAAAAATGAAGCGGGGTTTTATTGCCAAGGGAAATGAGTGGGCTGTGTAGCCACTCAGTAAAAGATTCTTTGCTGCCGATAACCTCTATACCACGTTGGGCAAAAGCTGCAAGTTCCAAAACTTTTTCTGTTTTGAGGGTGTCAAGAAGTTCTTCTTCATCTTTTCGCTGGATATTTCGGTAAGAAGAATGTAAAAGGCCGCTTAAAGTTTCCATTGTAGTACCAAGATAATCAGCCAGGGATTTTAAAGTAGATTTTTTAATACCAGTTCTGGAAAGGCTAATCAAATCAAAAGTTCCTGTAAGGGATTTTTTTACAGTTTTATTGCCTCCTAAAATCACACGAAGGGTTTCATATTGAAAAGCCGCTTCTTCTACAATAGATGGTGCGGAATCATGTATATATGGTTTTATTTTTTTTGAATGGGTTTCCATTTTTATCTTTTCCCAAATGTACGACATTTTGTTTGGAATAAAACCATTTTGTCGCAATTATTTTTTTCTTCGGTAAAATTCTTCACCCGCTATTTCTTTCCAGGCTCAGGAGTTTCATTTTCATCTGGCAATTTAATATGTAAAAGATATTGAGTAGAAGGAATTCCTTTTCTTTTTAAAAGTACTAAAGATTCTAAAATACTTAAAGAAATAGATTGAGAAATGTACAATAAAAGAATTCCTTTTGAATTCCATCGAGGCCCAAATAAGTCAGCCCCGTTGCCGGAAATATCGCTTTTAAAAGTTTCGTTAGTTATTCTATATACCATCATGCAAAAATTCCATGTTCAATTCTTCCAATTTGAGTAAATACATTATTAATACCTTCAAAACTTGCAAGCGAATTTATAGATAATTGCCCTTCAAGCATGTAAGGGCCGCCACGAAGCCAGAGATTAAATTTTTCATAGCTTCCAAAAACCTCCTTGCCACGGTCAAATACTTTATTTATTTGAAGAATGCGGTCAATTACACCAGTATTAAAAGAACCTTCTCCATGCGCGTAACTTTGCAAAGTTCTTTCAGAAATATAAAGAATACCTGACCATTCATTTTGAGTAAAGTCTACTTTATATCAATTTTTTTAAAATTATTAAAATCAAGCCCGGTATTAATTTTTAAGTCCTTTTGTAAGCCATAAGCTAATTCCGGTTCTCTTAATACTTTTGACTTTATGGCTGTGGCCTTATAATTTTTTGTTTTCATTTCATGCCATTTGTCGTGCAATCTTACGTCAAATGTCTCGGCATTCAAATTATTTTCAAATTTTTATTTTTTCACGTTTAGTTTTGCGGCACTAAATTCAAAGTATTAATGAGGCCATACAGTCAGATTAGAGCAATGCTAGCAATTACTAAAGCCAGTTTACATGCTATTTTCAGAAGCCCGTCCGCAGTAGTTTTTGGGTTCGCATTTCCTTTTATTTTTATCCTGGTTTTCGGCTTTATGGGTAACAATGGAGCATTTAGCAGCTATAAAATCGCGATTGATAATTCAGCGGATACTACCAATGAATTATTTAAAGCTATAGAAAATTCAAGGGGGGTTATTATTAAAAAATACCCGGATCAAAAATCATTAGAAAAGGATTTAGAAAGTGGGAAAATCGCTGGTGTTATAAATATTCAGAAAAACCCGAAAGCAAATCCACCTTATATTTTCACGATAAAAAGCACTACATCCAGCAACGACCAATGGCCGCAATTGAAAACTTTGGTTGAAAGTATTATTAATAAACTCAGTAATGAAAAATACCCTGAAAGGCCCGCAATTGCTACGTTTGACTTTGATTTTCCAAGAGACATAGCTGTAATTAGAAAGTACAAAACAATTGATTTTATATTACCGGGGCAATTGGGATTTTCATTATTGGCATCCGGAGTTTTTGGCGTGGCTTTCATGTTCTTTAATTTAAGGAATACATTGGTTTTGAAAAGATTTTTTGCAACTCCCATTAGCCGGGCTTATATTATTTTAGGCGAAATGCTCAGCAGGGTTTTATTTCAAATGCTCACTGCAGTTGTTATAATTCTTTTAGGGCGGTACCTATTTGATTTTACCTTAATAAAAGGGTTTGAAACATTTGTAGAGTTACTCATTTTAAGTTTTATAGGTTTGGTAGTTTTTATGGGAATGGGATTTATAGTAAGTGGAATTGCAAAAAATGATAGCACGATTCCACCTTTTGCCAACATCATAACTTTACCACAATTTTTAATTGGTGGCACATTTTTTTCAATAGATGTTTTTCCAAAATGGCTGAGGTGGACAGCACAGGCAATGCCACTTACGCATCTTAATAATGCCTTACGCGCCGTGGCTTTCGAAGGAAATAATTTATGGGACGAAAGATGGGAAATAGGTATTTTATTATTGTGGGGAATTGTAGTTTATGCCATTGCCATTAAAGTTTTTAAATGGGAATAAAATATGAACATTTTCAGATTTATCATTTTTATATTTTCAGTTTTTATAATTATTTTTTTGCTGGCTCTGGTGCTTCCAACAAAAGTAACCGTTCCCAAATCAGTAGATATAAATGCTTCTTACAACAAGATAAAAAGCCAGGTTATAAATTTTGATGAGTGGAAAAACTGGTATCCCGCGTTCAAAGACACTAGCACTACAATCATAAAAAATCCATCTTCAAAAAATATTCTCTCGTCAGTTTCGATAAAAAATAATAAAGGAAAAAATATTACACTAAACCTCGTGGACACTGCAGAAAACAAAATTATTGTCGAAGTAGAATCCAACTCTTCTACCAAGGTAAATTATTTGTTTCTTCTTATACCAAAAGAGAACAATCAAACGCAACTAACCTGGGATGTAAACATTGATTTGGGTTGGTATCCATGGAAAAGAATTGAAGGGATTTTTTTTGATAAATTCTCCGGTACTCAATATGAATCAGCCTTGGATGATTTAAAAAAAGCAGCCGAAAATTAAGCTAATGGTTTTTCCCTTACATAATTTTGGACGAATTCTATGATCGCTGAGTATATTATTTTCAATTCTTTGGATGTGATACAATACGGCGGTAAGATATAAATGGTATTTCCCATAGAACGCAGGTAAACACCGCGTTTCATACAGAAAGGAGTAAAAGTTTGGCTTACATTATTTAAGTAATCATCTTTATCAGCCGTGCAGATTTCAAAAGCAAAAATGGTTCCCGTTTGGCGTACATTTTTTATAAAATTTTTCTTTTGCAGAGCATACAGCTTTTTTGTAAATTTTTGATGATGCGAAATAATATTTTTAATTCCTTTTAAAAAATCTTTTTTTTGAATCAGTTCAAAACTGGCAATTGCAGCCGCGCAGGCAAGCGGATTAGCTGTAAAAGAATGCCCGTGAAAAAGTGTTTTGGTTTTATCATCACTTACAAATTCGTTATAAATTTTCTGTGTGCAGGCTGTTACGCCCAAAGCCATTGTGCCGCCGGTGAGCGCTTTGCTCAAACAAATAATATCGGCTTTCTCTTCCATATAATCCCCTGCAAAAAATTTACCCGTACGGTAAAACCCGGTAAGCACTTCGTCTGCGATACAAATAATTTTTTCTTTTTTCAGGTAAAGCAGTAATTCGTTCAAATCCGCTGGCTGATGCATTCTCATTCCTTCAGCTCCTTGCAACAATGGTTCATAAATAAAACAAACGAATTCATCTTTGTACTTTTCAATTTCAGTTTTTAGCTCGTCAAAATTATTTCCATCCGGCGTGTCAATAAAAACTACATCGAATAATTTATCTTCAAAAGCAGCCGTGTAAATGCCGCGTTCACTTACACTCATGGCCCCGAAAGTATCCCCATGATATGAATTATGAAAAGCAAGTATTTTAGTCCGCTTATTATTCCCCACATTTTTCCAATATTGAAGAGAAAGCTTGATAGCCACTTCTGTAGCAGTAGAGCCATCATCGGTATAAAAAATTTTCGAAAAATTACCAGGTAGAACACTTAACAATTTTTCAGCAAGCTCTACCGCAGGCTCATGCGTAAAGGCAGTAAATATTACCTGTTCCAATTTCCTGGCTTGTTCATACACTTTTTTAGCAATAAATTTATTTCCATGCCCATGAATATTGACCCACCAGCTACTTATGCCGTCAATGTATTTATTTCCGTTTTCATCAATGAGCAAAGTTTTCTTCCCTTTTACAATTGGGACCGCGGGCAACATGCTTTTTTGGTGAGTATAAGGGTGCCAGATATATTTTTCATCTTTTTCCTGGAGAGTCATAACGATTTGTATTTTTAAATTGAGGCAGCAAAGTTAGCCCAATAAAAAAAATGTTTTAAATGCAACGAAATTGAAATTATAATTGTCAACGTATTGCCATGGAAGAAATGGATTATCATCAATTATTAAAAGACTGCCTGAAATTAAAACCAGAGGCTCAAAAAGAGTTGTATGTGCATTTTGCACCGTCAATGCTCGGTTTGTGTTTCAGATATACAAAAAGTGTAAACGATGCAGAAGAAGTGATGCAGCAAGGATTTATAAAAGTATTTACAAGATTAAAACAATTTAAAGGTGAAGGAGAATTAGGAGGGTGGATAAGAAAAATAATGGTTAATACCGCATTAAATTTCCTGAAGACTAACAAAAAATACCGATACGATCTTTCTTTCGATGAAATGCCTTTGCATCTTGTTTCAACACAAAATCCTTCCGTGAATTTGCAAGCGAAAGAAATTGCGGAACTAATAAGGCAATTACCGACTGGTTTTCAAACCATCTTCAACCTTTACGCCGTAGAAGGTTATAAACATGGAGAAATAGCGTCAATGTTGGGTATCAGCGAAGGAACATCGAGATCACAATATGCAAGAGCCAGGGTAATTTTAATAGAATGGATAGAAAAAACTTCTTCAAAAGAACAAAAAGGCATTTATGGAACAAAATAATTTTGAAAAGGATATTCAACAAAAAATGGGCGAATTAAAAATCGCTCCTTCCGATTCTGCGTGGCCGAATATTGAAAAAAATATCAGTAAAAAAAATAAAAAAAGAAGAGCCATTTTTATAATTATCATTGTTTTGCTATTTCTTTCTTTTGGTGGATTTTGGTTTATTAATTCTAAATCAAATAATCAACAAAAAAATGACGCCATTGCTGGTATTGTAAAAAAAGGCAGTAAACCCACAAATAACCCTGATTCTTTTTTGAAGCAAAAAATAATTGACAATGTAATTTCCTCAAAAGCAGGTACATCTAAAATTATTGCTGGTAATTCAAAAATTAAAAGTAATCCTAGCAAAAAAAATACTATCAGCTCCAAAAAGCTGACAGTTAATTATTCAAGAAATAAAAGCACCTCCAGTAAACCCACAAAAATTGAAGAATCTTATTTTGATGCAGTTAATAAAAGCAGTTCTTCTGTAAAACAAGACATAATAGCAGAAAAATATTTTAAAAAAGAAACCGAAAACCTACCAAAAGAAATCAAAAATGACAGTTTAAAAGATGAACATAAATTACAAAAAATAAAAACAGAAAATGCACCGGCAAATGATTCATTAATTAAAAAAAATCAAAAGAAAAATGAAAACCATCCATGGAATTTTGGTGTAACATTTACCGGCGGGGCTACAACTATAAATAAAAATTCCCTGGAAAAAAACTACTTATATACTTATCAAAATATAACCAGCGGCGGGGTTCCGGTTTATTATCCCCATCCTTCGGAAATAAAAAATTCAGCTTCATTTAATGTAGGCATATTTTTAGAAAAGAATATCTCTGGTAAAAATAAAATTTCATTCGGAATCTCTTACCTGTATTTTGCTTTTGTAAACAAGGTTGGTGCTACAATTGTTCCATCGGGAATTAATTTATCATTGAACGCCTCAGGTAATTTTTACAGCGCTGATAGTAGCCTCAGCTCTTACAGGAATCAGTTTCATTTTCTGGAAATTCCTATAACAATAAATTTCAGGATAAATAAAAGTAACCGTGTTCCTTTATTTTGGAATGCCGGAATCAATATTTCAGAATTGATCAGCAGCAATGCATTACAATTTCAATCTAATCCCGGAATTTATTACAAAGGCAATTCACTGTTGAATAAAACTCAATTTGGATTTCACACAGGTTTTTCGGTTATGCTTCTTGCAAAAGAAAAAATACCCCTTACGATTGGGCCTGATTTTTATTATAGCCCTGCAAATATCGCTTACAAAGGATTGTACAACAATATGCATTTTAGTTATATAGGAATACAGGCAAATATTTTCTTCCAAAGAAAATAAATTTTAGGAAATTGAATGCATATAAATTTACCGGTTCTCCACAACAGTAAACCGGCAAATAAGCAACTTTTGTATTTCACATTTCACGCCGATTGGTATTAATCCAAAAATTTTAAATTCCTTTTTATCCCTTCAAATTTTGTACGCTTTAGTGGAGATTTTTTAAAAATAATTTTAAAACTCTCTTCGGTTAATTCTTCCCAATCATTTTTAGAAAAATTCAGTATTTCATTCAATGGAGTAAATTCACTTTCATTATTAGGTTTTGAAAAACGGTTCCATGGGCAAACATCCTGGCATATATCACAGCCAAACATTTTGTTTTCAAATTTGCCTTTCATTTTGTCCGGAATCAGTATATCCTTTAGTTCGATTGTAAAATACGAAATGCATTTGCTTGCATCTATAACCTTATCAGGAAGTATTGCTTCTGTCGGGCAATTATCAATACATTTGGTACAACTTCCGCAAAAATCTTTTACAAAAAGATCGTCCGCTTCCAACTCAAGATCAGTTATCAATGTAGCTATGAAAAAAAATGAACCGTTATTTTTTGTAATTAAGTTCCCGTTTTTTCCCACCCAGCCTAAACCGCTTTTTACAGCCCAGCTTCTTTCGAGAACAGGTGCACTATCTGTAAATCCACGTCCATGTATTTCTCCAATATTGTCTTTTAAAATTTGCAAAAAAGTTTTAAGTTTTTCTTTTATCACTTCATGGTAATCTTTTCCAAATGCATATTTTGAAATTTGAGGAGCATCTGGATTTTGTTGCTGAGAAGGAAAATAATTCAACAATAAAGTAATGACTGATTTGGCTCCGGGAACTAACTTTGACGGATCAATTCTAAGGTCAAAATAATTATGCATGTAATCCATCTTTCCGTTAAAACCCTTATTCAGCCAGGATTCTAATCTCTTTGCATCTTCATCAAGTTTTTCAGCTTTGGCAATGCCACAATAATCAAAGCCCAACGAATGGGCGGTAGTTTTTACGAAGGTTGTATTTCTGTTTATTGACGGCATCAGGATTGCAAAAATACTTTCTTTGAATCAGTAGCCGGTTATCAGTTGGCAATTTCTACATTTATAATTTTTTGCAATTCTTCATATTTTTCCTCTCTTCCTTTTTGATTAATGTTCAAAACAAATAAAAATCCGGCATAATTTAATTTATTATTTATCCAGGGAAAACTTCCAAATAAGCCAGGGCTGGATACCACATTAGCCCTTCCATTTCCATTTTCTAATATCCACTCGCCCAAGCCATAATCTAAAGTGCCGGATTCATCCGGAGTGAAAGCCACCCGCGCACCTTTTGTGTAATCCTGCTCCATTTTTATGATGCTTTCTTTTGAAATAACTTGTTTGCCATTATAATTTCCATCTTGCAAAATCATTTGCAAAAAATGGATATAATCTTCGGGCGTACTAATGGCTCCGCCTGCAGCCAATGGTATCTTTCCTTCACCAAAATCAGTATTTTTCATTCCGCAGGGAACAGCAATTCTTTGGTTAAATAAAGTTTTAAAATCCTGGCCGCTTATTTTTTCAATCACTGCTGCTGCTATTTGCAAACCAATGCTACTGTAATGAAAAACGTGCCCCGGTTTTCCTTCCATCTGCAATAATGCTATTCCATTAATTACCTGATCCATATTTTGGCTTTCAGAAATAAGTTGCCTTGACTCTTTCAGGTTACCCCCGTCTATGGCTGTAAGATGCGCCAGGCAATCTTTCAAAGTAATATTTCCCTTTTCGTGTTTAGAAAGAACCGGCAAAAATTTTCCCACCGTATCTTCTAGATTTAATTTCCCGTCATCCACGAAAGTCATTATAAGCGCGGCGCTTAACCATTTGCTACAACTTGCTATTGGTTCGCGTGTTGTAAATGTAAAATCATTCACAGCTTCGTCACGGCTTTTGCGTTGCCTTTTTGCAAAATATTTCAGCCCGGCTTTTTGAATATTGGAAAGATTATTTTCGGAATGGTTATAAACTATTCTGCCATCTTTTAAAATAACAAGAACAGCCCTTCCACCCATGCTGCGAACATTATTTTTCAACCATTCCGTGGTTTTTGGGAATGTTTTTTGACCAAAAGAAAACTGTAAAAATAACATGAAAATAAATGTCAGGCTGCATTTCAGGCAGGTGTAAGGGCGGCAATGCGACATAATTTCGAATTTTAGAGTTGGATTAATATTTGTACTTAAAGTTTAAATTTATAAAATAATAACTTTATATGAACCCAAATAATTTAACCATAAAATCACAGGAAATTTTTCAAAAAGCGCAGCAATTGGCTTTCAATGAAAAAAATCCAAACATAGAAGTTGAACATTTATTAAAGGCGTTGCTTACTGATGAAGACAGCCCCGTAGATTTTCTTTTGAAAAAAAATAATGTTAATGTAAATTTTGTTGAAACCAAAGTAGATGAAAGTTTAAAAAAACTCCCTAAAATAAATTCCGGCGAACCGGCACAGGTTATCAGCCGCGATATGAACAATGTAATGTTGCGTGCAGCTTCAAATTTAAAAACTTTCGGTGATGAGTTTGTAAGTGTTGAACATTTGTTATTGGCAATCGTGCAGGGAAATGATAATGCAGCTAAGATTTTGAAAGATGCAGGGCTTACAGAAAAAGGTTTAATAACTGCGATAAAAGATTTAAAAAAAGGTTCTACTGTTTCTTCGCAAACTTCTGAAACACAATTTAACGCGCTTAATAAATATGCAAAAAATTTAAACGAATTAGCAAGAAGCAATAAACTTGATCCCGTTATCGGCCGCGATGAAGAAATAAGAAGAACGTTACATATTTTATCAAGAAGAACTAAAAACAATCCTATTCTTGTTGGAGAACCAGGTGTAGGTAAAACCGCCATAGTTGAAGGTTTAGCTATTCGCATCATTAGTGGCGATGTACCTGAAAATTTAAAATCAAAAATAATTTACGCATTGGATATGGGGCTTTTGATTGCTGGGGCAAAATATAAAGGCGAGTTTGAAGAAAGATTAAAATCTGTGATAAAAGAAGTGGGCGACAGCGATGGTGAAATCGTAATGTTTATTGATGAAATACATACTTTGGTGGGAGCTGGTGGCGGAGAAGGCGCGATGGACGCTGCTAATATTTTAAAACCCGCGCTTGCCCGTGGCGAATTAAGAGCAATAGGCGCAACCACATTAAATGAATATCAAAAATTCTTCGAAAAAGATAAAGCACTGGAAAGAAGGTTTCAAAAAGTGATGGTAGACGAACCAAGTATAGACGATGCCATTTCTATTTTAAGAGGATTAAAAGAAAGGTATGAAATGCATCACCATGTCCGCATTAAAGATGAGGCAATTATTGCGGCAGTTGAATTATCAAACCGATATATTACAGACCGGTTTTTACCCGATAAAGCAATTGACCTGATTGATGAAAGTGCTGCCAAACTTAGGCTTGAGATGAATTCTATGCCGGAAGGGTTGGATAACCTTGAAAGGCAGATTCGCCAGTTGGAAATAGAGAGGGAAGCCATTAAAAGAGAAAAAGATGATGCGAAATTAAAAGAATTAAATACGGAGATTTCTAACCTATCCGTAGAGCGTGATACTTTTAAAGCAAAATGGCAGCAGGAAAAAGAACTGGTAGAAAAAGTGCAGAATGCCAAAGCAGAAATGGAGAATTTAAAAATGGCTGCAGAAAAAGCAGAGCGCGAAGGTGATTATGGAAAAGTAGCCGAAATAAGATATGGAAAACTGCAAAACCAGGAAAAATTAATTGCCGAATATAATGTTGAATTGGAAGAGCTCAATGAAAAACGTTTATTAAAAGAAGAAGTAGATGCAGAAGATATTGCGGAGAGTGTTGCAAAAGCAACCGGTATTCCGGTCAATAAAATGCTGCAAACAGAAAAGGATAAATTATTAAATCTGGAAGATGAATTGCATAAAAGAGTTATCGGCCAGGAAGAAGCAATTGAAGCAGTAGCTGACGCAGTTCGCAGAAGCAGCGCAGGTTTGCACGATCCCAGAAAGCCAATCGGTTCCTTTATATTCCTCGGAACTACGGGTGTTGGTAAAACTGAATTGGCAAAAGCATTAGCTCAATATTTATTTGATGATGATAGCATGATGACAAGGATTGATATGAGCGAATACCAGGAAAAACATTCTGTAAGCAGGTTGGTTGGCGCCCCTCCGGGATATATAGGATATGAAGAAGGCGGCCAACTAACGGAGGCGGTTAGGCGTAAACCTTACAGCGTTATTTTGTTGGATGAAATTGAAAAAGCTCATCCTGATGTATTCAATATTTTATTACAGGTTTTAGATGATGGAAGGTTGACAGACAATAAGGGCCGGGTGGTGAATTTTAAAAATACCATTATCATCATGACGAGCAACATGGGAAGCCAATTGATACAGGCTGCTTTTGAAAATGTTACAGATAAAAATAAAGAAGAAGTTGTTGACAAAACAAAACGGCAAGTGATGGATTTATTGCGCCAAACCATAAGGCCGGAATTTTTAAACCGAATTGATGAAGTAATAATGTTCCAACCTTTATTGATTAATGATATAAAGGAAATCATCAGGATCCAATTAAACGGCCTTAAAGAACAATTAGCCAGGAATGGCGTCACACTTGAGTTTACAGATTACGCGCTTGATTACCTTGCTGAAAATGGATTCGACCCTCAATTTGGTGCCCGGCCGTTAAAAAGGCTGATACAAAAACAAATAGTGAACCAGTTAAGTAAAAAATTGTTGAGCGGAACTATCGATAAAACAAAACCGGTTTTAGTAGATGTATTTGATGGAACAGTGGTTTTTAGAAATGATGCGGTTCCAAAAGATGCTGTAACCGTTTAATTCCCATAAATACTGGGATAGATTTTAAGTTGCAATGTAAAAAGCCGCCTTTTCCAAAAGGCGGTTTTTTTTAGAATTCCCATCTTTACAGTAAACCAACAAATTCACCAGATTATTATTTTGATTCGGAATTATTTTTGATTAAAATCAAAATCCCGGATCATCTGCACTGGGGCCATAACTTCCCGGGATTGGAATATCTAATAAACGCAGGTAAACTCCCAATTGCGCACGGTGATGGCTCGTTTGGCTAAAAGCATGGCGAATAGCTTCATATTTTGTCATTGCATTCAAAACCGTTTCTCCGTTTCTTATTGTCCACGTTTGAAGAAGATCGTCCTCCTTTATACTTTGCAACGCTTTTAATGCTTTTTCTTCTGATTTATTTAAAAGATTTAAAAGCCCATCAGTAGAATTAACTTCAGTTGGTTTATAGGAATTTTTTGCAAAGTCAACGCCATCAGTATTTATAGACATATCAATCCAGGAAGGTAACTCCGCGATATGAA
>Ga0134126_10000738_pt1 | contig 41074 bp, 38 predicted proteins | sample KB31752_FD_96881 | JGI IMG/M metagenome (GOLD analysis project Ga0134126, IMG submission 96881) | Terrestrial soil microbial communities with excess Nitrogen fertilizer from Kellogg Biological Station, Michigan, USA - KB3-175-2 | ecosystem: Environmental > Terrestrial > Soil > Unclassified ...
AGCCCCCTCCGTAAAGAGGTCCTGACCTCCTAACCATCTCGCTTGCCGGCTTACTGGAGCAAGCATGGCCAAAGAGCTATTTATTTCTACGACTCCGCACGAAACTAAAGTCGCGGTAGTCGACGACGAACAACTTTCCGAAATTTACTTTGAGCGTGAGAACGAATACACGCTCGCGGGTTCTATCTACAAAGGTCGCGTCACACGCGTGCTGCCCGGAATGCAGTCGGCATTCGTGGACATCGGACTTGAGCGCGACGCATTCCTCTACGTAACCGACTTCCTCGAAGAGCAGGAAGATCAGGAAGACTTCGAGCAGGTCCCCGATCGAGGGGAATCACAGCGCGGTCAACAAGCCGCGCCAGCATCTCCGCAAGAAGAGAAAGCGGCAAGCAGCGAGCAGAGCGGTTCATCGCAAGAGCAGCCTTCTGATCAAAAGTTTGACCGCGGACCGCGGCGCTGGCGTGGACGCCGTGGACGACGACGTGGACGTGGCGAATTTCAAGAGCAAAGTGCGCAGCAAAACTCGCCTGGAACCGTCGAGAGCTTTGAAGGCGAAGAGAGTGCAGAAGATGGAGAACAAGAAGCCGTCATTCTCCCCGGCGAATCGCTTTCCAAGTACCGTCACGCCGAAGTAGAAGCCGAAAGTCCAGAGCAATCGGAGACTACACAAGAATCGCACCGCCTCCAGCCGACTCAACCTTCAGCGCACGTTCCAACGGAATCGCATGCTCCCGAGCCGGTTCAAGGCAGCTCCATTTCAGTGCTGCCCGGCGAATCGATCTCGAAGTATCGCACCGGCGAGACAGGAGAGTCAGCTGTCGAAGCTCAAGCAGAGAAACAGCCTTCCCGCTTCGAGCGTTTCCGCAAAAGATTCGAATCACGCTGGGAACGCCCAAATCGACGTCAAGAGAGTGAGTCACCTAAGGACGAAAGAGCTCCTGCCGGGCCGCCCGTCTTCGCTCTTCCAGGAGAATCGCTCGCCAAATATCGGGGACGCGAGAGTTCCGGTGTGGAACCGCTTGGCGCTCAGCCAGATCGCGCAGAGCGCAGCGAGTATGTAGCCGAGCCTCAACCATCGCATGTGGAAACTGCTACTCAGTATGAGAGTTCGGAGGTAGGCGTGGAGCATCACGCGACCGCTGCCAACGTTCACTATTCCGAACCTGAGCGCTCTGACTCGGATGAGCGAGTCGAACATGCTCTGCAAGGCGAAGAACCTCGCTCGCGCGAAGCAGCTTCCGCGAGGGAAATAGTTACTCCTGAGGCACAAGAGCAATCAGAGCGGCCCCTTTCCCATGAGTTCGGCTCGGGTGTTGTCGAAGAAGAATTGATCGATGAAGAAGAAAGCGACGTCCTTCCAATCGGCGAGCACCTCGACGAAGAAGTCTATGAAGAGCTCGAAGAAGAAACTCTCGACGCCGAGAACGCACAACAGCTCGTCGAGGCAGTTCGCGAAGCTCACGTGAATCAGCGCCTTGGCCTGCAACAGGGCGAGCCTTCCGATCTCGAAGACCAGCCAGCCGGCGAGGAAGTGGAGACCTTCGTCTCAGGCAATGGTCATGCTTCCCCGGAGCAGATCGAGGCTGTCGATGTGGAAGATGCCGCGTACGAAGAACAGGCATCCGAAGAGTTGGCCGGAGAAGAAGAATCTGTTCCCGAGCCGATGCTCGAAGCCGAAGAAGGACGGGCAGAACTTCGTGCCCCGGCAAACACGGCGGCATTCCAGCAGAGAACCGAGCGCACCGAGCGCGGAGCGCCAGACCGCTTCCGCCGCGGCCGTCGTGGTCGTCCGATGCGCGGACGCCGCAACATCCAGCGTGAATCTCAGCCGACCATCAGTGAACTTTTGAAAGAAGGGCAGGAGATTCTGGTTCAGATCGCGAAGGAACCGATGGCGAAGAAAGGCGCGCGCATTACCAGCCACATCGCGCTGCCCGGACGCTTTCTTGTGTACATGCCGACCGTGAACCACGTAGGCGTCTCGCGCAAGATCGGCTCGGACGAAGAGCGCCAACGCCTGAAGCGCATCCTGATCAGCGAAAAGGGAAACGCGCACGGGGGATTCATCGTGCGCACCGCAGCCGCAGGAGCCAGCGAAGAAGATCTGCGCTCCGATCTGCGCTTCCTGATCAATCTGTGGAACGACATCAAGTCGCGTTCGGAAAACAGCAAAGCTCCAGCGCTGATCTATCACGATCTGAATCTGGTCGAGCGTATCCTGCGCGATCAGGTCACGAGCAACTTCACTAGCATCTGGGTCGATAACGAACAGGAATACGAGCGAATCGTGCGCTTCCTCGGACGCTTCCAGCCCGCGATGGTGCGCCGCGCGAAGCTCTACACCAAAGACACTCCTTTGTTCGAGCAGTTCGGAATCCAGGAAGAGATCAACAACGCGCTCAAGTCGAAAGTTTGGCTAAAGAGCGGCGGCTACATCGTGATCAACCAGACCGAAGCTCTGGTCGCGATTGATATCAACACCGGCAAGTACGTCGGCAAGACGCAACGCCTCGAAGACACGATCGTCAAGACCAACATCGACGCGATCCGAGAGATTGTCCGCCAGATTCGCCTGCGCGACCTCGGCGGCATCATCGTGATCGACTTCATCGATATGGACGAGCGCAAGAACCGGCAGAAGGTGATGCAGGCCCTTGAAGAGGCCCTCAAGAGCGACCGCGCACCATCCAAAGTGTTGCAGTTTAATGACTTTGGCCTGGTAGCGATCACGCGCAAACGCGTAAAGCAATCGCTCGAGCGCACGCTTTCGACGTCGTGCACGTACTGTACCGGAACGGGAATGATCAAGAGCGTGCAAACGGTCTGCAACGAGATTTACGTCGAGATGCGCAAGATGTCCCGCAATCTCGAACGTCACGACGTGATGCTGCGCGTAAATCCCGAAGTGGTAAAAGCGTTAAAAGCGAACAGCGCCCGGTGGCTGCAGGAGATGGAAGAGCTCACAGGCAAGACCATCATCGTGAAGAGCGATCCGGTGCTGCACCAGGAGCAGTTCGACATTAATTAGCGAAGCGTTCACGGCCACACGCGACAGAACCGGCGCCGGTAGGCGCTGGGCAGCCGCTTGTGTCGCGGCTGCGCTCGTCAAGATTCGGTGAGCCGTCGCCGACTCAGAGCTCGCCATTCGGCGATCTCCGGCCCACCGGCTACCGCCGGCGGTTCTGTTCGCATCTCCGTAGATACCCATTTTTCACTGCGCTCCAATCCTCACACTCGTCGTATTGTCTGACCGATCCACCTCGGGCACGCTCCCATCATTCACAGTAATGTCGAGCGGCCTGCTACTGACCTCGACGCGCAAAGCAGTCTTGCCATGCGCGGACACGCGAATGCGGCTCGGGACATCGCCATTCTGCGTGTGTACGATGATGGGAACCTCCGCTGCCGCGCCGCCCTGGTTCTCGATGGTGGCTGAGACCAGATAAATTCCCTGCAAGCTCGGACGCGCGTACCCATTGCTGACCGTGAACTCGGGAAGGCCACGATCCTGATAGACCCAATCGTCAAAGAACCACTCCAGATCTTTATGCGAGTTCTTTTCGAGCAACTTCTGCATGTACGAGGGCTCTTTGTCGGCTTCAGGATCGTATTGCTGCAGCGCATCGAGCACGGCGCGCTGGCCGACGATCTCTCGCAGCATCCACCAGACATACATTGCTTTCGTCCGATAAAAGACTTCGCTACTCGTGTTCACTAAACTGTTGCTCTTTACAAGATCAGCTGCGCCGCTGTCCTCGAGCGTCAGTGGCGCGAGGCGCTGCTGCATGTACGAGATGGCGGCAGCACGGCCATCCTGTCGCTCGCGTATGAGCGCCTGCGCAAAATGCGCCGCGCCTGCATAGATCCAGGCTCTTGGCGACCAGAGGCTCTGGTGCGCGAATAGATAGGCGAGCGTCACCTCCAGCGACTTGCGGTCGATCGGCTTCAGCGGTGTAAGCAACATCGTGTCGGCTTCGAAGGTAGAATCTTGCGCTTCTGGAAGTTCGACTAGCCGCGCAGGAACTTTGGAATGTCCAACAATCAGGGACGGAGTCTCCTGAATCACTCGCGCGTAATCCTGGGCTTCGTTTGAATGCTGTTGAAAGAAATTGATGTTGAAGGTTGGCCCGAAGGAGTTCGTCGCGGAAATACTCTGATATGCCCCGCCGACCAGAACGGGGCCAGCAAGCCCGAGGTGCCTCCAGAGCATCTCTCGAGAGGAATATTTTCCGGCGAACTCGATTCTGACTATTTGGGCATTGCCGATCCATTGTCCAGAACTCTGCTGATCGGCGTCCATGCTGATCGTCATGGTCGAGGTAGTGTGCCGCACAGCCCATGCGCTCGTCTCTTCAAAAACTTTATTCCCATCGCTCAGCAGCGCCGGTTCCAGCGACACAGGAAACCACAAGACATGGCCTACTCCGCGCAGGCAGGTAAATGTCGGAGTGATGCGATCGTAGTCGGTGGCAGTGCGGACTTCGAGCGGTACACCCATTTGCGCCAGACGTGTGGTCTCGAGCGACACCGTGCCGCTGTATCCAACTTCAAGTTCGAGCGATGCACTGGGCGCGACGGGAGCAGGGAGATTGATGACAGCTTCCTGGACTCTGCCGCTATGGTCGAGATCGGAGCGAATTTGCTCGGAAGTAAACGGCAGGACGGCTCCGTTCAGCCGAATGGAAGCCCACTTCAATGATGATGAAACCTGCAGCGGCACGCGCTGCTGAGGCTTATCGCTGTCGTTGCGAATTGTGATTTTGCCACGGACAAAGAGAGATTCGGAGCTGGGCTCGATGCGCAGATTTAAGTTCCAATTCAGGAATGTAAATGCATTGCGATCGAGAACTTCGGAATTTGTTTTTTGCTGAGGAGCCGCACCGACAACAAGGCACAGCAGCACCAGGCAGAGGCGGACGACTTTCACGAACCCAGTCCTCGGCGAGCCTTTTCGGATTTCGTTTCTTCCGAAGTTTGCGCTTTACCTCGCCATTGGCGTGCGACCTCATACATCACTATCGCTCCGGCGACGGAAACATTTAACGAGGCAACTTTGCCCGCCATCGGAATCGAAACCAGGTAATCGCATTTTTTGCGGATCAGGTCATGAAGCCCGTGTCCCTCGGCGCCGAGCACGATGGCGCAATCCATGTTGTAGTCGAGTCCGTCGTAAGTTTTCCCGCCGCGCTCATCCAGGCCGACAATCCAGACATCCTTTTCTTTAAGCTCTTCCAGCGCTCGTGCCAAATTCACCACGCGAGCGATCTTCACATGCTCCGAAGCTCCCGCCGAGGTTTTCGCGACTGTCGCGTTCACCGCAGCGGAGCGTCGCTCTGGAATGACCACCCCGCTCGCACCAGCTCCATCTGCGGTTCGGATAAGCGCTCCGAGATTGTGAGGGTCTTCGATTCCGTCGAGTACCAAAATGAAACTTTGCCCTCTTTTGGCTGAGAGCAGCGTATCCAGTCCGACATATTCCTTGGCAGCCACGACCGCAACCGCGCCCTGATGCGACTTGCTCCGAGCCAGACGGTCGAGTTGCTCTCGGGGAACGAACCGGACGGTAACTCCTTCCTCGCGCGCCAGATCGATCACCGACTGCAATCGCTGATCGTGGCGCTCGCGCGCGACTTCCAGGTGGTCGAGCGAGCGGCTCCGCGCCCGCAAAGCCTCTTCCACCGCATGGATTCCGAAGACAACGTCCATTGCTCACAAGTTTACAAGTAGGCCCGCAGACGGTTACCACCGGACATGGACGGGTAGTATCGAGCGCCGTACAGAGTGTAGGAGTTTGCAAGAAACCCAAGAAACAGGCCGATCCGGGCAAAACCTGTTTCGAATGACATCAGCATTTCCCTTTCGTGCTGCAACTTCTTCTCGAAACCTCGGCCCGGTTCTTGCATAATGGGCAAGCGCCTACCGTCCGGAACATCTCAGTTCTGATTCAACTCGATATGGAGTAGCCATGCTCGAAACAGCCCAGGCGGGGAGCAGCAAGACCATGTTCGACAACGGCAGACAGTGGGAAGGCCGCACCGTCGCCGGAAAGTTTCCACTGCGCCGATATCTCGGCGCCTCGAATCGAAGCGCGGTGTTTGTCACCGAGCGCCCGGAAGATCTCTCGTGCAAAGCGGTGATCAAGCTCATCGCCGCAGGTCCGCATACGGACGTGCAAGCGATGCGTTTGAAGCTCGCGTCCAGACTTTCGCATTCGCACCTGCTGCAAATTTTTGAAGCCGGAACATGCGAACTCGGCGGCGAGCAATTTCTCTATGTTGTCACTGAGCTTGCCGATGAGGCTCTATCACAAATTCTGCCCGAGCGTGCTCTCACTCCGGGCGAGACGCGCGAAATGCTGCAGCCGCTGGTCCAGGCGCTCAGCTACTTGCATGAAAATGGGTTTGCTCATGGACGCCTTAAGCCCTCAAACATTCTGGTGGTTGGAGAGAAGCTCAAGCTCTCCACTGACAGCATCTCCCGTCCCGGTGTGATCGACATGGTCAGCGAGAACCGTCCTGCGTACGACGCTCCGGAAGCCTCGCGCGAGGGATGTTCCCCGGCAGGCGATGTTTGGTCACTTGGCGTGGTCCTTTGCGAGTCGCTCACACGCGGTCTGCCGGTGTGGACCGACCGGCTGCAGAATGAACCTTCGCTGCCCGCCGGAATCCCGGAGCCGTTCGCGGGAATCGCAAGCCACTGTGTGCGGCGCGATCCCAAGTCGCGCTGGACGGTTTCACAGATCGCCATGAAGTTCCTGCCGGCGCCAGTTTCAGCTCAACCGAGGCTGGAGAAGCAAAGAATAAAGATTGAGACGCAAAGGATAAGAGAGAAATTGGAACTGATCGTGAAGGCCGGCTCGGAGTTCCTTGCGAAGGCACGCAAGCAGATCAGCAGCAACGCCTACGCCTTCGGGCTGGGTGCGGTAATCGCGATTGCCCTCCTCGTGGCCAGCACGCTTCCTCACCATCCTGCTGGAACGAGTACTTCCTCAGCGAATGAGCCTGTCGAGTCGGGAGTAGAAAAGCCTTCGCCGAACCCAAGTCGCAGCTCAGCCGATCGCGGTTCTAGGCGAGCACGGTCATTCGCTTCAGCTGGGCAGATTGTCCGCCAAGTGCTGCCAAACGTTACAGCAAGCGCACTAAGGACGATTCACGGCAAAGTGCGAGTAACTGTGCGTGTTCACACGGACTCCGCAGGGAACGTCGCCAGGGCTGAATTTGTGTCCACTGGGCCAAGCCGATATTTCGCCAACCACGCTCTGGAGGCAGCGCAAGACTGGAAATTCGCTACCTCCAACGCCAACGCTCACGTATGGGTACTCCAATTTGTCTTTCAGAGAAGCGGAACCTCGGTGAATCCGCGTCCGATGAATTCTTGATCACTCGCTCGTTCGGGAACATTGTTTGTGCGACTCTGCCCGTGCATTATCCCCAAGGGCGGAATGGCGATCCCGCGGTGATGCCTGGGCAAATCAAACTCAATGCCGCTCCTTCGGGGTTCGGTCAAATGCATTGCTCACCCACGGCCGACGCACGTGAACTAATACATTCCGCCCTTCTGGCTGGCGCACTGATTTGGTCTCAGCGCAAAAGGTGATTGGTTCTAGACAACGCGTCCCAACTAGGACTCACCAAACCAAATGCACCAGCATTCCCAGGAAGGCGCCATGCATGAACAACTCGCTAATCACCACGTCTTATGGAAGGGATTCGTTTCCGGCCTGGCAGCCGGCCTGGCCGGCACGGCTGCAATGACGCTCTTCCAAACTGGCTGGTCAAAAGCACAGAATGAACTGAATCGCAAGAACGGGGGCCAGGAATCGAGAAACTCCGATCGGTCATCGCAAGACGAGCCCTCCACAGTGAAAGTGGCGAACCAAATTTCTGAAGCCACTCTCCACCGCGACCTGCGAAAGAGCGAAAAAGAGCCGGCCAGCTATGCGGTTCACTTCGCCTTTGGCACGCTGATGGGCGGAATCTATGGAATCTCGAGCGAGTATCTGAAGATCGCGCGAACAGGATTTGGGGTGTTACACGGCCTTGGTCTCTGGGCTGGAGCAGACGCCACGGTGCTGCCGGCGATTGGCCTCTCGCAGCCTGTGGCGGAGCGATCGGCAAGCGAACTCACTTATGAGATCCTCGCTCATGCCGTGTATGGGGTGAGCAGCGAAGCAACAAGAAGATTCGTTCGCGCGCAGCTCGCGTGAGTGCAATTACTGAGCGGCGACAGTTTGTTGCTGCTTCGACTCGGAATTTGCGGTGCGTAGACGAGCGAGCGCCCAGGCTGCGTGTTCGGCAATAATCGGGTCCTCGCTTCGCGCCATTCGTTCCAATTCAGGAATGTAGTCGCTCACCCCGCTATTTCCCATGGCTACTGCGACGTTGCGAAGAAAGCCTGAATACTTAGCTCTTGAGATTGGGGATCCGCGGAAACGCTGCCGAAACCGTTCCGGAGACATCTGTGCCAGCTCCGACAACTGAGGATTGATCAAAGAAGCATCTGCTTCGAGGCCGACGGTCGTGGTAATCGGAGCTTTGCCATTCCACGGGCACACATCCTGGCAGATGTCGCACCCAAACACATGCCGGCCAATTCTAGGTCGTTCCGATTCGGGAATCGCGCCGCGCTTCTCGATCGTGAAATAGGCAATGCATCGCGACGCGTCGAGCTGGTGAGGGCCGATGAGCGCGTCGGTCGGGCACGCATCGATGCAGCGGGTGCAACTTCCGCACCGATCAGGAGCGATGTCGAGTCTCTGATCGGGAACGAACTCTGAATAATCGATCGACGTGACGATCACGCCGAGAAAGATCCACGACCCGAGTTCTTGATTGATGATGCAGGTGTTCTTGCCAATCCAGCCGATGCCTGCGTACTTGGCGTAAACACGCTCAAGCACTGGTCCAGTATCGACGTAGGCGCGCGTAGTAATTTCCTCACCCGCAGCGCGCTGGCGTTCGATTAGGGCAGCCTCCACTTTTCTGAGAGCGCCGAGAACCGTGTCGTGGTAGTCGCGAGGGCTGAGCGCATATCGCGAGATCCATCCCTGCGTAGCCTTCGAAGGTTCGGTGGATTTCGGCGCCGCCGGGTTGTAGTTCATGGCCGCGACGATCACTGACTTCACCCACGGCAGCGCCTCTTCAAGCGCACTACGCTTGTATTTGCCGGATTCGCAGCGCCGCTTCAGGTACTCCATCTCGCCCGCGTATCCGGCGTCAACCCAGTCGGCAAAGCGGTCTAACTCGTGCATCTCTGGATGGCCCGCAGGGGACACACCAACGCGGTCGAATCCCGCGGCTTTTGCCGCTTGCTCGATCGAGAGGAGAAGAGAGGAAGGCACTATGACTATTTTCGCATTGGTGAACTGAAGGCGGTACGCGGATCTCAGGCCTCCGAGAGAGCCTGGTAATCGCTTCATTAAAATCCAGGGCTAAGAGCTCTACCACGCAGCAAGGCCTGAAAGGCCGAAAGAAACGCAGCCCAGCGGCGTGAGCCCTGGATGATTGTGTACAGCCATTTTCGAGTCCTGAAAGGGCGGTATCTTCGGTTGTGGTGCTCAACCTCTGAACGAAGGCGCCGCCCTTTCAGGGCTTCGTCACGACACTCCATCTATTGCCCAAGGCTCACGCCGCTGGGCTGCGCTTCTTTCGCCCTTCGGGCTCGCTCTTACAAGTGACTACCCAGTCTCGACCTCACATTAGCTTTGTCTTGACTTTGCAATCGTGATTTTCCACGCTGACGCAGGAAAAACGGAGGACCCGCGATTTACTCAGCTCCAGGCTGACCGGCAATTCTGTATCTCGCGTTCGCCCTCGATCGTCTAATTGTTTAGTGCTCTCTTATAATTCCCAAGGCAAGAACATAGGCGTTGTTGCCTATGAGCCGCAGCGCTCCGGCACCTTTCCAGCGTTGCTGGCGATTCACGGCTCTTCTGGGCCAGTGGGCTCGTTCGTCGGCGACTATGCTCAGCAACTCGCGAATTTCGGCTACGTCGTCTTTTTCGTGCACTACTTCGACGCGACCGGAACCGGCTACGCCAGCTACTCTGCAATCCGCACTCATTTTCAGACATGGCTAACGACCATCGCGGACGCCATCAGCTTGGCCGAGAGGCATGCGAAAGTCGATTCCAAGCGCATAGGCTTTCTCGGAGTGTCCCTGGGTGGATTTCTATCTCTATCGCTCGCTTCGAACGACTCGCGCATCTGCGCCGTCGCCAGCCTCATGGGGGGAATGCCGGACAAGTTCATCTCGCAAGCCCGAAAGATGCCGCCCACGCTGCTGCTGCACGGCGAAGCTGACCCGGTGGTTCCGGTGAGCGAAGCGCAGAGAGTCGATGCACTTCTCGATCGGCTCGGGACGCCACACGAGCTGAAGATTTATCCCGGGCAGGGACACAGCTTCCGCGGCGTGGCGCAAATGGACGCGCTCACTCGAACATTGCGTTTCCTGAATCGCCATTTGAAAAAGGAAAAGGCCGCCTTTGGACTGAAGGACCTACTGCTTAGTTTTCGATAACAAACACCGCCGGCGGTAGCGCGGGGTCCCCAGCAATCGCGGGCTTTTTCGATTGCTGGGGTGCTGACCAGTGGGCCGGAGATGGCCTACGGCCAGCTCCGGGATCCAGATGATCGCAGGCAATTGGAAGGTCGCCGGTCCGCCCATGGGTACCGCCGGCGATCCTGATTGCTAAGCCGCCCTATCGTCCTTCTTGGGTTCGTCTTTCCTCTGGCCGAAGATTCTCTCGGCCTGCTCGATGTCGCGGTCAACCTGTTCAGGATCTGGAATCTCAAATTCGGGGTCGTGAGTCTCGTCTGCCTCGCGGGCATTGAGGTTGGATTGGGAAGCGCCGGGTTGCGGAGTGTTGCTGACTTCTCTTTCGTTCGCCATCGTTGGCCTCCGTTCACTATGATGGTCCTATGGGGATGCACGCTGCAAGTAAACGGCAGCGTAATCTTGTGCCCTACAATCCCATTTCCCCCGGCTCGGCTCTAATAGGCGTATGGATCGTCTCCCCAGGTACGAGTTCCACGTTTCGCGCGAAGCCCGAGAGCGCTATCGCTTTGAAGAGGAGCTGTTCTCCTGGAACGGCAACGTGCTCTTTGCCAATGTCGCCGCCAGCCGCCGCTTTGCCGAGAAGATGAATCAGCAGCGCGACGTGGAGCGTCACCCGGAACGCACCATACACCCCGGCGCGCTGAACGCGATGGCGCTGATCGACGAGCTGCTGCACGCGCTGGTTGCGCGCTACCGCGAGCAGCGCGATCCCAAGGTGATGATCGATGCTCTTGCCTGGTTTGAACAGCGCGTGGGATCTGAGGCACTTGATCGCACCCTCGTTGCATTCACCGAGCACTTCCCCCCGCGAGAAGTCTTTGGCGAGAAACAGTCGCCTGCGGACTGGCTGCGTGGCAAAACGGGAGAAACTTCGCATCGCGCCGTCGCTCTTGAAGAGCTGATGATGCTGTGGCTGGCGAATTTGAACCCAGCGTTTCGCCGCTTTTGCGAGTTATTCGATGACGCCAAACTCGAAACCGCGACCGTTTATCCCCAAATCACAGCGGCATTGAAGGACTATTTCCAAACCCGTCCGCGCTTCGGACCGCAGAATCAGACGCTGCTCGAACTGCTGCGTGCTCCCGCTCTCGCGTCGCCCGATTCGCTCGAAGGCCAGCTCGCTTACATGCGCGACATGTGGCCGGAGATCCTCGGCGACATGATCCGCCGCATTCTGGTTGCGCTCGACATTTTCAAAGAAGAAGAGCTGGCCATCTGGATGCGCTTTCATCCTGCGGGACAGGGCCGGCACTTCGGCTGGCAGCAGGATCGCGGCGACTCCAGCGCCGCCGCCGTTCCTCACTACAGCTTGAAAGAACCGGAATACGAGCGCTTCAGTCCCGACGTGGAGTGGATGCCGCGCACGGTGATGATCGCCAAGAGCACGTTCGTGTGGCTTGACCAGCTTTCCAAGGTGTATAAGCGCCACATTCATCGCCTTGATCAGGTTCCCGATTCGGAACTCGATTCTTTGGCGCGGCGCGGATTCAATGCGCTTTGGCTCATTGGGGTGTGGGAGCGAAGCAAGGCATCGCAAAAGGTCAAGCATCTTACAGGCAATCCAGATGCCGCGGCCTCGGCATATTCGCTATTTGACTACTCCATTGCCGAAGAACTCGGCGGCGAAGCCGCCTACCTGAACCTGCGCGATCGCGCAGCGGCGCGCGGCATCCGCATGGGCACCGACATGGTCCCGAACCACACCGGCATCGACTCGCGCTGGGTTACCGAGCATCCTGACTGGTTCATCCAGTTGCCGTATCCACCGTTTCCTTCTTATTCGTTCAATGGTCCGGATTTATCGAGTGATGGACGCGTCGAGATCAAGATCGACGATCATTATTACAACAAAACCGACGCCGCCGTCGTCTTTCGCCGCCGCGACCGCTGGAGCGATGACACGCGCTATATCTACCATGGCAACGATGGCACCAGCTATCCGTGGAATGACACTGCGCAGCTCAACTACCTGAACGCTCAGGTGCGCGAAGCCGTCATTCAGAAGATTCTCTATGTGGCGAGGCTCTCCCCCATCATCCGCTTTGACGCAGCGATGACGCTAGCGAAGCAGCATTATCAAAGGTTGTGGTATCCCGTTCCGGGAACCGGCGGCGCCATTCCATCGCGAGCCGAGCATGGACTGACCAAGCCAGAATTCGATGCTGCATTCCCGCAAGAGTTTTGGCGTGAAGTTGTGGATCGCTGCGCAGCCGAGGCTCCGGGAACACTACTGCTCGCAGAAGCTTTCTGGCTGCTCGAAGGCTACTTCGTCCGCACCCTGGGAATGCATCGTGTGTACAACAGCGCGTTCATGAACATGCTGCGCGACGAGGAGAACGCGAATTACCGGAACGTAATCAAAAACACGATCGAGTTCGATCCTGAGATTCTCAAGCGCTACGTCAACTTCATGAACAATCCCGACGAGCGCACCGCAGTGGACCAGTTCGGAAAGGGCGACAAGTACTTCGGCGTCTGCACGCTAATGGCGACGCTGCCGGGCCTTCCAATGTTTGGCCACGGACAGGTGGAAGGCTTCACGGAGCGCTACGGAATGGAGTATCGCCGTGCCTATCACGACGAATCGCCCGATCCATGGATGGTCTCCCGTCACGAACAGCAGATCGCTCCTCTGCTTCATCGAAGAGCGCTCTTCGCCGATGTTCGCAACTTCCTCCTCTACGACTTCTACACCGATTTCGGCTCGGTCAACGAGAACGTCTTCGCATATTCGAACAGCCTTGGTGACGAGCGCGCACTCGTGATCTTCAACAACAAGTACGCGGATGCGCATGGTTGGATTCGCGTATCGACTTCCTTTGCCGAAAAGCACGCTGGAGCGCGCACACTGCGGCAGCGGACCTTCGCAGATGCGTTTGCGCTGTCCGGCGATGACGCGCAATTCCTCGCGGCGCGTGACACCATGACTGGAGACGAGCATCTGTACAGCGGACGCGAGCTTGCCGAAAAAGGCATGCGCGTGGAACTCGGGGCATATCAGTGCCGCGTATTGCTGGACTGGAAGCATTTGCGCGACGACGCCAATCATCCGTGGCGCGAGCTCTATCACCAGCTTCAAGGTCGCGGCGTCCGCAGCCTCGCCGATGCCATGCGGGAATTGCAGCTCAGGCCTGTGCACGTGGCGTTTTCGGCAGTTCTGGAACGTCAGATTATCGACGCCGCATTTCCTCCACGTTCGACTGAGGGAACGAGCGGTGATGGAACTGGACGGCGGAAGGAAACCAAGCAACCCTCCGAAGCGAAGCGAACGCCGGCTCTGCCTAACGCCGAATCAATCGCAGCCTTGAGTTCCCGTTTTGAGAATGTTCTGCATGCGGCAATGCGGTTGTCATCCGCCGAATCGGCCGAAATTCTGGGTGTGCCGCGGAGTTCAGAATGGCGCGGCAGCTTCGAGCAGACTCGAAAGTCGTTTACGAAGAGATTGACTGCCGCAGCTCGAATTCCTCAGCTTGAGACCCAGTTTGCGATTCCATGGACGACTTCTGCCTGCGAGGTTCTTCCCAGTCGGCTCGGGAAACGCGGCAGCGCTCAATGGGCAACCGTAGTGGCATGGGCAGCCATAGAGTCTCTCGGGGAACTTCTTAACCCGGCGGATCCGGCTCAGGCTGCAACCAGACTGCTGGATGCCCTGAAGCTCCGGCAGCCAATGGCAGACGCGTTTTCCCAATTCGGTCTTGAGGGCGAGGACCGGTGGCGCGCCGCAGCTCGCGTCCGCGTTCTGCTGGCGAATGAGGCGTGGCTGCCGGGCGCCGAACGTTCCGCGAAATCGCCGTACAGTTGGCTGCACGATCCGGATGTCGCGTGGCTGATCAACGTTCACGAGCACGAAGGCGTTCGCTACTTCAACAAGGAGAATTACGAGTGCCTGTTGTGGTGGATGGCGCTTCCCGCGTTGGTGAGAATCGCGGAATCACCAAGCACCGAAGCCAAGACGATCGGGGAACTGGAGTCGCAGCTCAGGTCGCGGATCAATGCGGCTGAGCAGGCGGGATATCAAGTGATGTCGCTCTTCGAACTCGGCGAGGAGCCTGGAACAGCGACGTCCAGCAAAGACCACCTTGCTCACTCTGAGATGCTCCACGAAGACGAGGAAGAGGCGGCTCACAAACCAAGGTAAGCCCAAATTGGAACTCAAAAATCGCTGTTAGTTCCCTAATCTTTTTTGCGTGTGCTAGCTGAATAGCGCCTAAGGCGCTGCCTCTCCGGAGTTTACCGACCGTTTCGCCAGTTCCCTGTTAATTCGCTGCCCGGAGGACAATTCTGCGCTGTTCTTAGAAAACTTTGCGGCCAAAGTGCACAATGGAAAGCTTCACCTGGAGTGTATTGAGTCCTGGATTCGGGACCGAGAGACCGGCGTTCGAAACGTGAATGTACTTCAGCGCTACGCCAAAATATCGGTTAGAGCCTGAGTTCATCGGGATGTGCAGCCCGATCCCGGCTTGCGGTGTGAAGTTGACGGCGTTGGTGCCGTCGGGAACATCGTGGGTGGTGAAGAGGATGCCGCCTCCAAGTTCGAGGTACGGAATCGCGCGATGGAATGAAGTGAAGTTGTACTTCAAATTAAACGGCGTGAAACTTATGCCGTACGCATTCTGCCGCTGGACGATGTAGTAAATCGGGATGAAGTCAATGGAATATTCCAGATTTCCTTTTGGCGCCTGGAACAAGACTCGTCCCAGTCGGAACCCCGCTTGAAAGACTCCAGTATCGCTGCGACCTCCAGCGACGCTGTGCCCGCCGGCGATGAAAAATTCACCTTCGTTCGTCCCGCTTGGGATCTTATTTTGGGCTCTCATGCTTCCGAGAGCTATCACCGCAAAGACCAAAAGGGTTACAAACTGTGCGAGAATGCGCGAGCCACGAGAACGGGTACCATACCGTTTCTGCGATTGCTGTAGAGCGCATTTTGGAGATACTGGAACCCTCTTAGTACTGTCATCTCTCGGAGCGCCGCGATGAACTGCGGATCTTGCATACTTTGCGTTGCGCTTCGGGGGATCTGCTGTTCGTTGTGTTTGTAAAAACAGCAGGTTCCCCGCGCCGCAAACCAAGACACGGAGACTCGTACCTCTTCGCAGCGGCGCGAGGAATGACAGTCTCAATAAGGAGCGTCTTTTTATTGAAGCTTGAGCGTGTTGCTTCACGCCGAGCTGACACTTACATTTCGGTTGGTTCACAGTTCTTGAAAATGAGCCAGAACGCCTTGAGAGCCACACGGAGAAGCTCACAGTCCGAATAACTCGCGCAGGCGCTTGGTTTGGGCGCGGCTTACGGGGAGTTCGGTGTGCTTGCGGTCGTCCATCCGCAGTTGGTAGGAGCTCTTGAACCAGGGAAGCACTTCCTTAATGCGGTTGATGTTCACCACGTGCGAACGATGTGCGCGCCAGAAGAGATTGGGATCGAGGCTTTCTTGCAGCTCTTCGAGCGTTCGACAGTTGGAATGGCCTTCCATCGTCGAAGTTGCGACGGTAATGATGCCTTCCTCGATCGTCGCGAAGCAAACGTCTTTCTGATCGATGAGAATCAGACGACCTGCTAAGCGCAGGAGCAGTTTTTGCTGTTGTGGTTTTTGCTGTTGTTCCAGCAGATTGATCAGTGATTCCAGGCGCTCGCTCGGACTGGGAGCCGTAGTGAGTTTCTGCCTTGCTTTATCTACGGACTGCGCTACCCGCTTCTTGTCGAAGGGCTTGAGCAGGTAATCGATCGCGTTCACTTCAAATGCGCGCACAGCGTACTGATCGAAAGCGGTTGCGAAGACAATCTGCGGCAGCGGAACTTTCTTATCGACCAATTTCTTGATGACCTGGAAACCGTCGAGTCCGGGCATCTGGACATCCATGAAGACCAATTCGGGATTGTGCTCGCGAATGAGTTGGATTGCCTCGACCCCGTTGCTCCCCTGAGCTACAACCTCGACATCTCCGACGCTCTTCAGCAAATAACTAAGCTCCTCGCGCGCGAGCTGCTCGTCATCGACGATGATGGTCGAAATAGGCATTGAGAGTTCAAGAAAAGTATAGCGGAGGAGGTGGAAAGGCGTTTCAGGGGAAAAGCGTTTCAAAAGAAATCGTTTCAAGAAAGGCGTTTCAAGAGAGGCGTTTCAAAACCAGCCTGAAAAACGTGTGTCGAAACGCCTTATTTTGAAACCCTTTTTCCTGAAACGCTTTTCTTGAAACGCTTTCCTGAAACGGTTCCTACCGCCGAAGCTGCCCCTGAACCGCAGCCGAGACGGCGAGATTCTCCCCACAATTCCCGCAGAACGCATCTGTAATCCGCACTGCGCGCTGGCATTGTGGACATGTAGGAGCGAGTTGAAAGCGGCATTGCGGGCAGAAGTTCATGCCCGGAACAATGTTTGCCGAACATTGCGGGCACGATGAAAGCAGCGGCTGGCGCAGTAAAAAATAAAGCACGAGTCCGATTGCGCCGGGCATGAAAATTACGAGCGGCGTCCAGAGTGCGAGGCTCATGCCGCGACGCCTGGCGTCCCGCGTTACGTAGCCCACCATGATTGTGTACACGGCAATCACGGTTCCCCAAGCGACACTCCAGAAAATCAGAAACGGACGCGGCGGCAGATTGTGCTGGTGTTGGACAAGATACAGATGCACCGCCGCCTGCACCGCCGCGAACAATGCAATTGCGAGCGCAACCGACCACATGGGAACCAGACGCAGTTCGTCGCTGATCAGCGGCTTGCGTTCATCCAATGCTGGAAAATCGATTCTCATCTGGACCAATTCGGGAACTATGCCGTCGCACGAGATACCAGCGCACCGCGATCGCGCGCCAGCATCGGCCGCAGCCAAAGAACGACCGCGGCACCGGTCAAAGCCGGTGTAAACCATGCCACAAGAAACGCCATTTGCCAAAGCAGGTCGGGGATATGCAGCCAGTGTCCGGTCAAATCGAATGACTGCCAAAGATACGGCGTGCTGCAAGCCATCCACACCGAAGCAAACGCCGATGAAATCCAGATCGGACGCATCCGCCGCTTACGAGCTTCTTCTCGAAGGCACAACTCCCGCACGCGACGTCGCGTGCTCTGGACCATGTCATTGGTCGCGCTGATTGAAACTGACTTTAGGGCCGCAACTGCCGCTCTGGTCTGTTGAACTCGGGCGTTGCATTCGCGACAGGCGGCCAGATGATTTTCCAGCCACTGTTGCTCGTGTTCGTCAGTCGAATGAGCCAACATCATGCAGCAAAGCTCGAAGGCGCGCTCATGGTCATTCCTGTATCGACTCATTGCTGCGCCTCCGAGAATGCAGGCTTCAGAGCAGCGAGTCCGCGATAGAGGCGTGATTTCACCGTCGATAGCGGCGCGTTCGTGACGGTCGCGATCTCCTCCAGCGAAAGCTCCTCGTGGAACCGCAGCACGAGAACTTCGCGATGCAGCGAGTCCAATTGCGCCAGTGCTGCCTGCACGCTCTCGCGATTTTCACTTGAGGTAATCGCGTCGAAGGGCGAGGGAGCATTAGACGCCACATCGAAGGTGTACTCGCCCCCGTATTGTTCCTGCAGGGCTTCCAGGCTGGTGGTTGTCTTCTTGCGCGACCAATCGATGACGAGGTGGCGCGCAATGGCAAAGAGCCAAGTGTCGAATTTTGCTTTGCCGTTATATTGCCTGCCGCGTTCCATCACGCGGATCCAGGTTTCCTGGAAGATGTCTTCAGCGAGTTCGCGGTTGCCGGTGAGAAAGACGAGGTACCGAAGCAGACGGTGCTGGTAGCGTTCGATCAGACGGTCGAGCAGTGCCGGGTCGCGTCGCCGCAGACCACGGGCGATCTCGACGTTCTCTCTGAGAGTCCACTCCACCGGTCGTAATGCTTCTATAAACATTCGACTCTAGATACGAAGCATTGGAAGCAAAAGTCGCATCAATTCGGCGGGGTGTAAGTGGATGATTCGGCAGCAGTTTACGTTTCTTTACAGCTCGGCTCAATTTCACCACGGAGCCACAGAGAACACGGGGGAACCAACTCAGGCAATATTCTCTAAGGCTAACGCCATGCCCATACCTCCGCTTACACACAGCGTGGCAATGCCTAATTTGCATCGGCGTTTGAGCATTTCGTGAAGCAGACTCACTGTGATTCGCGTTCCTGTGCAGCCGATCGGATGACCGAGAGCGATCGCGCCGCCGTTCACGTTCAGTTTGTCGCGGTCGAAATGAATCTGACGATCGCAGGCGAGCACCTGTGCGGCAAAGGCTTCGTTTAGCTCGATTAGGTCGGCGTCGGAACTTTTAATTCCGTGTTTCGCTTCGAGCTTTTGTAAAGCTGGAACTGGACCGATGCCCATGCGCTCCGGACTCACTCCTGCACTGGTGGCTGCCAGAACCCTCGCGAGCGGTTTGAGATTGTGCTGAGTAACAAATGAGCCGCTTGCCAGAACGATTGCGGCAGCGCCATCGGTGATTCCGGATGCATTGCCCGCCGTGATCGTTCCATCCGACGAGAAGACCGGCTTGAGGCGGGACATCTTCTCCAGCGATGCTTGCGGAAGCGGATGCTCGTCGCGCGCAAACACCTGCGTGCCTTTCTTGCTTTCGATTGTGACGGGAACAATCTCCGCATCGAAGCGTCCCGAGTGAATGGCGCGCTCGGCGCGTTGCTGGGAACAGAGTGCGTACTGGTCCTGCTCTTCGCGCGAGATATGAAACTCGCGGGCGAGAACCTCGGCGGTCTCGCCCATCACCATCTTGGCCATCGGGCAGAAGAAGCCGTCACGATACATGCCGTCAACCAATTCCTGATTTCCCAAGCGATATCCCCAGCGCGCGCCATCGAGGTAATAAGGAAGGCGCGACATCGATTCGGTGCCGCCGGCCAGCACGCAATCCATGTTGCCGTTCGCAATCTCCTGAAAGGCGAGCGCGATGGATTTCAGCCCCGAAGCGCAGGCTTGATTGACTGTGTATGCAGGTACCGTTTCGGGAACACCGGCGCGAATGGAAATTTGTCGCGCAACATTCGGACCGCCGCCCGCCTGACGCGCATTGCCGATGATTGTCTCTTCCACCTCAGCGCCGGCGACACCCGCACGCTCAAGCGCCGCACGAGCCGCAACCGTTCCCATGTCGGCAGCGCTCATTTGCGCAAGCGAGCCGCCGAATTTGCCGATGGGCGTGCGTACAGCGGAAAGTATGAATACTTCCTGCAAAACAGACTCCTGATCCACTTGTGGCGGTACCAAAATACGCGTGCCGCTCAACCAAGACGCGCTATGCCCCGGGTATTACCCGCCGCTAACTAAACAGCTTTTCCATCGTACCAGTCAATGCTGGCGATTCATGCAGAGCTGGGCGGACGTTCCGGACCTGCCTCCTTCACAGCTGGGAACAGCGCGGCTTCCATCTGCTCTGCTCCTCGAATCGTCCTTAGCGCAGGAGTAAATGGTTGCCTGCTGCAGCCGAGTACGAACGTACATTGTCCCAATGTAATCACTCAAAACTCCCTCTCGCGCCCCTCTAACTATGTATGGCTGAAACCCTCCTCTATGTTGATGACAACCTGCAGAGGTTGGAGGTAATGAATGCCCGCCTTCGACTGCTTGGCTATAAAGTGCTCACCGCCAGTAACGGGGTGGATGCTCTCAAGCTATTTACCGAAAACTACGTTGACCTTGCTGTTGTCGACTACTACATGCCAGGCATGAGCGGCGACCTCGTCGCGCTGGAAATGAAAACGATCCGACCTGCCGTACCGGTCATCATCTTCTCGGGTGTGTTCACCCTCGCGGAAATGGTGATTGCGTACGTCGATGGCTTCGTTTCGACATCGGACGATCCCGATGCACTGCTCAAGAAGATTGCAGAAGTGCTCAAACCGCGGCGCTCGGCGCGAGCGGGATAAAACCAAGAGCGAACACGAAGGTCACCAAGGCAAAACGCAAGGTCACGGATGACCCTTCGTGAACTTTGCAGGTTCCCTCGGGTCCTTCGTGTTCGCTCCTCCTGTCGTTTGACACTCCTTAGAACCAGCATTTAACTTCGCAGAGTTCGGAAGGAGTCACGATGTCCCGAGCTGCTCGCCTTCTTCTCTGGCTAGAAATCGTGCTGTTCTCGACTGCGCTGCTGGCGCAGGATCTTGCTTCATTCGAAAAAAAGACAAGCGTTAAGACGTTGTCCAACGGATTGACGATCGTCGTTTGCGAGCGCCACGAGGCTCCGGTCTTTTCGTTCTATACCCTCGTGGATGCCGGCGCCGCACAGGACCCGAAGGGGCAGACCGGCATGGCCCACATGTTCGAGCACATGGCCTTCAAAGGAACCACTACGATTGGGACGACCGACTATGCCGCCGAAAAAGTGGCGATGGAGAAAGAAGAGCAGGCATACGAGGCGTATCAGCGCGAGAAGTTGAAGCGCGTCGGTCAGGATCCGAAGAAGGTGGAAGAACTGGAAAAGCAATTTCTTCAGGCCGAGGAAGAAGCTGACAAGTACGTAATCAAGAATGAATTCGGAGAGATCATCGAACGTGAAGGGGGCGAAGACCTCAACGCGACCACCGCGGAAGATGAGACGTCCTACTTTTACTCCTTGCCTTCGAACCGGCTGGAGCTGTGGGCCTATTTAGAGTCAGACCGATTCCTGCATCCCGTTCTGCGCGAGTTCTATCAGGAGCGCGATGTTGTCTACGAAGAGCGCCGCATGCGCACTGATTCGAGTCCGTTGGGACGGATGATCGAGCAATTTCTCGCCACCGCTTACATCGCACATCCTTATCGCAATCCCAATGTGGGCTGGCCGTCCGACCTGACCAACCTCACCCGAACAGAAGCGCAGCAGTTCTTCGATAAGTACTACGTGGCATCTAACATGACCATTGCGGTTGTAGGCGACGTAAAACCTGATGAAGTTTTTTTCCTGGCAGAAAAATATTTCGGGCAACTCCCGGCGAAGCCTAAGCCGGAAGATCTGAACACAGTCGAGCCAAAACAAGTCGACGAGCGCAACGTAAACATTCCCGAACGTTCGCAGCCCATTTATCTCGAGGGCTACCATCGCGGCGATTATCGCGACAAAGACGATGCTGTCTATGACGCGATCTCCGATCTACTGTCGGAAGGACGCACGTCTCGTCTGTATCGTTCTCTGGTGCGCGACAAGAAAATCGCGGCGGCAGCAGTCGGGTTCACGGATTTTCCAGGCGTGAAGTACCCGAGCCTCTTCGGCTTCTATGCCGTTCCTACGCGAGGCCACACTCCAGCGGAACTCCAGGCCGGGTTTAAGGAGGAAATCGACCGCATCAAAACGCAGGATGTAAGCGACGCCGAATTGGAAATGGTGAAAACACGCGCGAAGGCAAATCTCATTCGCGGCCTCGGCGACAATGGCGGATTGGCCCAGCAGTTGGCGATCTACCAGGCCCGGTACGGTGACTGGCGGGAGCTCTTCTACAACATCGATCGTCTGCAGAAGGTCACAAAGGAAGACATTCGCCGCGTGGCGAACGCGACTTTCACGCCCACGAATCGCACGGTCGCGATAGTGCAAACGGTAAAGCCGCCTGCAGCGCAGGAGCAGACCACCCAGAGCCAGTAAATAACGGAACCGGCGGCCGTAGCCGGTGGGGCAGCCGCGTTGTTTGCGGCTGCGCTCGACGACAATATGAACAGGATGGCACATCCGGAGCTGGCCATTCGGCCATCTCCGGCCCACCGGCTACCGCCGCCGGTTCTGTTGTCGCTTCGGATTCCCTGGGATCAAGCTGTCACATTTCGGGCCGACAATGACTCTCATAGAGCGCCTATGAGCTTCGTCAACACCTTTCGCCGTCTTTACCGTCTGCTGCTTAGCGTCGGCAACTCGCTGCAATCGCTGCTTCTCCTCGCAGTCCGTTTGTATTGGGGATGGCAGTTCTGGCAGGCGGGCTGGGGCAAGCTGCAGGATATCTCCAAGCCGATCGGATTCTTTACCGATTTGGGAATTCCATTTCCGGTTTTCAACGCCTGGCTCGTCTCGATTCTCGAGTGCGTCGGCGGTATCATGCTCTTCTTCGGCATTGCATCGCGGTTCATCTCCATTCCCCTGGTCATCGATATGACGGTTGCCTACCTGACCGCCGATCGCGCGGCTCTCAAGTCGATCTTTTCCGAACCGGGAAAATTCTATGGCGCCGATCCATACACCTTCTGGTTCGCAGCGCTGGTGGTTTTCATCTTCGGCCCAGGAGCCTTCTCCATTGACTGGCTCATCGCGCGATTTGTCGATCGGCGCTACGGAGAGTCGCCGCGGCCCTTAGCAATGCCGGTATCGCAGAGACTCTGATAAGCTCGGGAACGGCTATCGCGACGCTGCAGTTGATGTTTCGCAGCACTCGCGGTTTGATAGTCACTACCGTCTGGAGCCGCAGATGGGTCACCCATCACTTACCCATCCGCCACCGCGGACGGTACTGACGCCATTATCTCGACAAAGGTTTATTGGCCGAGCGCCGAGTGCCGACAGCCAAGAGCCCAACTTCGATGTTTGTGTCTTCGATACTCTCGATCTTCCTCGTGTTCAGCTTCGCATTTGCGCCTCATCACGATCCCTCGTTCAAAGTGGGCGGCGGCACCATTGATATAACCCTCGACTCCGACCTCTCGCAGTCCACGCAAGACAACCTCATGACCTGGGTGCACGATGCTGGTAACGCGATCGTCGCGTACTACGGCCGCTTTCCGCTATCGCACACGTATCTCGAACTGCGGAGCTTCGATGGACGCGGCGTCCATAACGGCCACACGTTCGGCGTGGATAACGGCGGCTTGATTCGCATCTCGGTCGGTGCCCGGAGCACCCCCGAAGAACTGAAGCGCGACTGGATGTTGACGCACGAGATGGTGCACCTGACTTTTCCGTCGGTCCCGCGCGAGCACCACTGGATCGAAGAAGGTGGTGCCGTGTACGTTGAGCCCATCGCGCGCTCTCGCGCCGGCAATTGGGGCAAGGAGCACGTATGGGGCGAGATGATGCGCGATATGCATCAAGGGCTCCCCGAAGAAGGCGACGAGGGCCTCGATAACACCCATACATGGGGACGTACATATTGGGGCGGCGCGCTCTTTTGTCTGCTCGCCGATATCGAAATTCACGAGCGCACTCATAACCGCAAAGGCCTTGATGACGCACTGCGCGCCATCATGAACGATGGCGGAGTCATCACGAAAGACTGGGAACTCGATCATGCGTTCTCGATCGGCGACAAAGCTGTCGGCGTTCCCGTTTTAGAACAGCTTTACGCCAAAATGAAAGACAAGCCGGTGAACGTCGATCTCGATCAGCTCTGGCGTCAGCTCGGTGTATCTCAGCAAAACGGCATCGCCACCTTCGACGACAAAGCCCCGCTGACTCCGATCCGAGAATCCATCACCACAGGTAAACCGGTCAAAACAGGAAACAGCAAGTTCTCCATAGATGCCTTGATGTCAGTGAAGTAACGCTTGCTCTTTGCACTTTGGGCCTATGTTCACTGAACGATCAGTCCTGCCAGCTAGAATGACACTCCATGCCCAAGTCTCAGGTCAAAAACTTTCGCGGCACTCTGGAACGCCTGCGGGGCAATCTAGGATGGGTGATCGTCCGAATTCCCTTCGACGTAAAGAAAGCCTGGGGCAGCGCGAGGCCGAAAGTGCGAGGCGAAGTAAACGGCGCGGTCTTTCGCACGTCAGTTTTTCCTGAAAAGGACGGTCGCGCTTTTCTGCTGATCAATAAGCAACTGCAGAAAGATGCCGGCATCGTCGAGGGAATCACCGCAAGTTTCAAGATCGAACTCGATACAGCGCCGCGCGAGGTCACGATTCCAGCCGAGTTGAATCGGATCTTCACCGAAAGCAAACGTCTGAAGAAATGGTTCGAATCGCTCAGCTACTCTTATCGCCGGTGGATTGCCGATTGGATCGCTGAGCCCAAGAGCGCGGCCAGCCGAGAGCGCCGTGCCGATCAGATCGCGGAGCGACTGATGGAAACCATGGAAGCCGAACGCGAGCTGCCTCCGCTGATTAAGACGGCCTTCGAACGAAATTCACTCGCACGGGAAGGTTGGAGCCGCATGACCGCGCGCCAGCGGCGAGGCGAGTTGATGGCTATCTTCTACTACCGAACTCCGGAGGCGCGCCAGCGTCGGCTTCAGAAGGTTCTCGACTTCGCGAAGAATGTCGCAACCCGCAAGCTGGACAAATCCGATTTGGCTGACGCAATTGATTGACGCTTTCTCTCTCGCTGCAGCATCTGTTGCCACATGGCTACGGTGACGCTCCCCGCTGTCGCTCCCTCGCGCTCGGTTCGCCTGCTCTGCTTTGGAGCCATCTACTTTCTGTGGGGAGCATCCTTTCTCGCAATTCGCGTCATCGTCGCCACCGTTCCGCCGATTCTGGCCGCGGGGTTCCGCTTCCTCAGTGCCGGTGTGATCCTGTTCGTGTGGTCGCAGCTGCGCGGCGGCACATTTCCGAAGCTGCGCGAATGGCGCAGCGCGCTTGTGCTGGGCGTAGTGATGTTCGCGTGCAATTACGGACCGCTGTTTTGGGCCGAGCAGCGCGTGCCATCCGGTGTGGCGGCGATCATCTCCGCGCTGATTCCCGTCTGGGTTGCGATCTTTGAGTGGACGCGTTCCGGTTCGGGAATGCCGAAGAAATTGATCATCGGTATCGCGTGCGGCCTCGCCGGGGTCGTGGTCCTGAGCCTCGCCCCTGGCAGTCTCCACGGCCAACGCATCGATCTTGCCGGAGTCGTTGCGTTGCTGGTTGGCACTCTTGCCTGGTCGATAGGCACCGTGTGGTCACGGCATCTGCCGCTTCCCAAATCGAAACCGACTTCTGCCGGTATTCAGATGATGCTTGGCGGGATCACGCTGACGATTGTGTCTTTTCTGTCCGGCGATGCTCGCCGGTTCTCGCCTGCCGAGGTGAACTTGCCTGTTGCGTTTTCCATGGCGTACCTCGTTATAGCTGCATCGATCGTGGCTTTTACTGCTTACGTGTGGCTCTTGGGGCGTGAACCTGCCACCCGCGTCGCCAGCTATGCGTATGTGAATCCCGTAATCGCGGTGTTGTTGGGATGGTCGATCGGTGGCGAAAAGCTTTCAATCCAGATCGTGTCGGGAATGGTGTTTGTAGTGATGGGAGTGATCGCGGTTCTTCGAAGTGCGCCGTCGCGTTCCGCCTGACCCGGGCTCAGGCAGGCGACGACATTGGCGCGGATTCGAAAGTCTCAGAAATTTCTTCTATATTGCTTGGTTCTGCTGGAACAACAAAGCAAAGGAACCAACACTTGCGATCTTTCATTCGTTTTTTCTCACTCGCTGCGTGCGTCCTCGGTCTAGCAAATTGTGTTTGTGCCCAATCGCGCGATACATGGTCCTTCGCTCTTTCTGGGGACTCGCGTAACTGCGGGGATGTTGTGATGCCTGCGATTGCTGCCGGCGCGCGCGCTGACGGCGTGAAGTTCTACTGGCACCTCGGCGATTTTCGTGCTGACTACGACTTCGATCAGGATATGCTCGCAGCTCCCGAATATCGCGGAAAGCATCCCACGATCTCCGATTACCAGCGCATCGCGTGGGATGACTTCATCGCGCACCAACTGGATCCTTTCGGCGATACTCCAGTTTTTCTCGCCATCGGCAACCACGAACTCGTTCCGCCAAAGACGCGTGCAGACTACCTGCAGCAATTCGCCGATTGGCTCGATGCTCCTCCGATCAAGGCGCAGCGCCTGCGCGATGATCCTCATGATCACAAGCTGCGCACGTACTATCACTGGATTGAGAACGGCGTGGACTTTCTTTCCCTCGACAACGCCTCACTCGATCAGTTCGATGAAGCTCAGGTTTTGTGGATTGAACGTGTGCTGGCGCGCGATGAGTCCGATTCGTCAGTGCGAACGGTTGTGCTCGGAATGCACGACGCACTGCCCGACAGCATCTCCACTGGGCACGGAATGAATGAATCGGCGCAGATGGAACGGAGCGGCCGGCGCGTGTATCAGGATCTGCTGGCATTTCGAAGCAAGACGAAAAAGTACGTGTACGTCCTCGCCAGCCACTCGCACTTTTTTATCGAAGATGTCTACAACGACGCATGTCACCCGAATCCCGAGACGCTGCTTCCCGGCTGGATCGTCGGAACGGCAGGCGCCGTGCGTTATCGCCTGCCCAACAATCTGGCTGGCTCCAAGCTAGCGAAGACAGACGTGTATGGATATCTACTGGGCACAGTGCAACCGAGTGGTGAAATCAAATTCCAGTTTCGGGACATCACGAGAGAGAAGATTCCGCAGGCTGTGAACGAACGTTACGGCGAACAGGCGCAAGCTTGCTTCACGCAAAATAAATCGACGTACACGCCTGCCGGCCCGGATTGCACGAAGTAACGGAACCGGCGGCGGTAGCCGGTGGGTGCTGCTGGGCGGCCAAGCCCGGCAGCAGGTTGTCGAGAATTCGGATTCCATAAAGGCTGCTGGCTGAATTCTCAGCCGCAATCCTGCGACTCCTCACGGCTTCACTGGTGGCGGTTCTGTAGCAAACAGCGCCCGTTTGATCGGCATCAGAACAGGCGATGAACCACTACGAGAAATACGGTGAGTACAGCAGAGCTGCGGCGGGTTCAGACACCGCAAAGACAGCTTTGATCGTCCTTGGTATCGGCATGGGGATAGGAGCACTCATTTCGTTGCTCCTGGCCCCGCGCTCGGGCTCCGAAGTAAGGCAGGCAGTGCGCGGCAAGTTCGACGAGGCTCGTCGCGGTATCAGCCGGCAAAGCAGCCGCATGCGCCAAAAGGTAATGCCGATCAGCAGGACCCTGTAGCGGAACCGGCGGCGGTAGCCGGTGGGTGGTGCTGGGCGGCCAAGCCCGGCACCAGATTGTCCGCGGCGCTACACATTGATGTAGAACGTCGCTCCCGATTTGGGCTTCCCATCTGCCGGATGTTTCAAAGCCGAGAAACTGAACTGCCCATGCTCCCGAAACGGGAAAGGCTCAAGCCGGTACTCATCGCCTGAACGGCTCAATGTGAGATTGGGACAATCAAAGCTAATTGATCGCTTTGATCCGCAGCACAGATACAACGAAAGCAAATCGCAGAACTGCAGCGCGTCGACCAGCTTTTCGAGCGCACCTTCTTGAATCTGAATCTTCGCCTTGAGCCGCTGCTGCCGTTGTTTTTCTCGACGACGAAAATTCTGCAGCTCGCTCGAGTCTTTATCCCCATTCCGCATCGAGATGCGCTCGAAGTGGCGGCTCACCATGAATCCTCCAATGGGCGCGAATTTCTCAGCAGCATCGATGGAGGCGATCCAGGCGCGCAGGAACTGACTAGCAGCAAATTCGAGAAAACTCTTTGGCTTCATCTTCGGATTGGCTCGAAGCTGCTGGATCTGCTCGGCGTCCTCCATGCTCCAGCCGGAATCGTGCAGCGCGATTGAACACGACACAGTCTCATCGATCGCGCCAAATAGATCCTCGCGCAATGATGCGGCCAACTCACCGGAAAGCACAGCGTGCGCCGGCTGCGTTACTAGCCAATAGGACGAAGCTGATTCTCGCTGACGTTCTTCCACCGTGGGCCACGCGGGAATGGAGTCGATGTTGCGTTCATCAGCAATCGGAAAAATGACCATTGGCTGCTCTTGTGCGCTCCTGTTTGCTGCTGCTCGCTTTTCAAAAACGCGACTGATGCTGATAATAGATGGTTGAGATGCCCCTTCCAATTCTCCCTGCTGCCAGCCTCTCTGCTTCTTGTTCTTGTATTTGCTGCATGTAATCGAAAGTCATCGAAGCCCTCTCGTCCGCTGACGGCGCAAGAGCTTCGCGGGCGCGAGATCTTCGCGGCCAACTGTGCCATATGCCACAACGCTTACAAGCAGGAGCCCTTGCAAGGTCCGCCGCTGGTCGGAATGTTTTCTAAACAGGCTCTGCCGAGCGGCATGCCTGCAACTGACGAACACGTGCGCAACACGATCGTGAGCGGACGACGCAATATGCCTCCGTTTAACGGCGTGCTCGATGACAAACAAATCGATGACCTGCTGGCGTTCCTCCACACCATCTGAGGCTCCGAAGTTCTTGCGTCTCGTACAATAGAACCAGCAATGGCCGCCTTTGCCGAACTCGTGCAGATCGATCTTGCTCCGCGTGTGCTCAAGCCCAAGCCGGAGTGGCTGAAGGCTCGTGCGCCGATGGGCGAGAACTATCACGAGCTGAAAAAGCTGGCGCGCAAGCTGGAGTTGCACACGGTCTGCGAGTCGGCGCAGTGTCCAAACATCGGCGAGTGTTGGAACCATCGCACGGCGACGTTCATGCTGCTTGGGAATCTCTGCACTCGGCGCTGCGGGTTCTGCGCTGTGCCTAAAGGCAGGCCCGAGCCGATCGACTTTGACGAGCCTCGCCGAGTTGGCGAGGCTGTTGCAACGCTCGGACTGAAGCACGCTGTCATCACCAGCGTGAATCGCGACGACGACAACATCGGCGCAGCCACGGTCTTCGCCGAGACCATCCGCCAGGTGCGCGAGCAAGCTCCGGGATGTCAGGTCGAGGTCCTTATTCCTGACTTTCAGGGACGAGAAGACGCCCTGAAGATTGTTCTCGCAGCCAAGCCCGAGGTCCTGAACCACAATACCGAAACTGTGCCGCGTCTCTATCGCGCCGTTCGTTCGGGAGCACGCTACGAACGTACGCTGAAGCTGCTGGAAAACGTGAAGACCTTCGCGCCGGGAATGGTGTCGAAGACCGGTGTGATGGTCGGCATCGGCGAGACCACTGACGAACTGCTAGAAGTCTTTCGCGACTTGGCGACGGTGAAGGTCGATATCCTGACCGTCGGCCAGTATCTGCGTCCTTCCCGCGACCACCTGCCCATGACGCGCTATTACCATCCCGACGAGTTCCGCTTCCTCAAAGACGAAGCTCTCAAGATGAGCTTCCGGCATGTGGAATCCGGCCCTTTAGTGCGCTCCTCGTATCATGCGCACGAGCAAGCGGAATCGACCGGACTCGTCACCGTGACCTCACCTGCTTAACCCTGACTAGGTAACCAAAAAATAGTTACCATCCGCTAACATTGATGTTGTATGCTCCTGATACACACTCAGGAGTAAGTTATGCCGGCAAAGGTGAAGAAGGCCAAGGCGCGCCCGAAGCGCACTATTCTGGCTGCTACAGATGACCATCCTCTTGGCCTGTGGGTCGACAAAGAGCTGCTGCGCAAGCACACCCAGCAGACGCCGCGCACAATTATTCATGGACACTCGGAAGCCGCCGGCAACCGCTATCTTGAACTCGCCGATCTCGTTTTGGGAAACGGCAAAAAGAAAAAACCGTCCGCAAAGCGGGAAATTTGACACCGCGTTCTCGCTCCATGTAATCTCACTGGCACAGAGATGAGACAGCTTCATCATCACCGCCATCATCATCACGTGGCCAACGTGTCGGCGGATCGTCTCTAACGAATTCAAAGCAAATTAAGAGATTCAAGACCCGCTGACGCATCTGCTCAGCGGGTTTCGTGTTTTTGCCTTCTGTGCGGGTCGAGCGGTAACGGAGAGGACATGATCAAGATCGATTTCGACAAAATGGAAGGCCTGGTTCCCGTTGTGGTTCAGGACAACGCTAATGGAGATTTGCTGATGGTTGGCTTCGCCAATGCTGAAGCTTACCGGCGAACGCTCGAGACAGGATTTGTGACTTTCTTCAGCCGCACACGGCAGAAGCTGTGGATGAAGGGTGAGACCTCAGGCAATCGCCTGCGCGTGATCTCCGCAGCAACGGACTGCGATAACGATTGCCTGCTCTTCCGCGTAGAAGTGGAAGGGGACGGGCTCGTTTGTCATGAAGGCACGCGCTCCTGCTTCACTAAGAAAATCGAGGTCACGCCCGCGCTCGAGGTGAAGCGATGAAGATTCGCCTCGGCATTCCCAAGGGCAGCCTGCAGGATGCGACCATAGCGCTATTCGGACGCGCCGGATTCAACATTTACGCCAGCGGCCGCTCATACTTTCCCGGCATCGACGATCCTGAAATTGAATGCATGCTGATCCGCGCGCAGGAGATGGCGCGCTACGTCGAACACGGGTTCCTTGACGCCGGCCTCACCGGGCGCGATTGGGTGATCGAAAGTGGACTCGACGTGGAAACCGTCACCGATCTTGTTTACGCCAAGCAAAGCCGCGGTAGGGTGCGCTGGGTTCTCGCCGTTCCTCAGGATTCCCGTTTCGAAAAAGCCGAAGATCTGCGCGATTGCATCATCGCTACGGAACTGGTCAACACTACGAAGAATTACTTCGCCTCAAGGAACATTGCAGTCAAAGTCGAGTTCTCCTGGGGAGCAACGGAGGTGAAACCTCCCATCCTGGCGGATGCCATTGTCGAAGTGACGGAAACCGGAAGCTCTCTCCGCGCCAATCGTCTCCGCGTTATCGAAACTGTATGCGAATCGCAAACGCAGCTCATTGCCAACAAGAAGGCCTGGCAATCCGCGGAAAAGCGCAAGAAGATTGAAAATGTCGCGCTGATGCTTCGCGGCGCCATCGACGCGCAAGGCCGCGTCGGGCTGATGCTCAATGTGCGCAAATCCGATTTGGCCCAGGTGCTCGCTGTGTTGCCGGCGCTCAATAGTCCTACCGTTTCGGAACTCAGCAATCGCGAATGGGTCGCGGTGAACACGATTCTCGAAGAGAGCATCGTGCGCGATGTGTTGCCGAAGTTGAAAGACGCTAAGGCGAGTGGGATTGTCGAGTATCCCTTGAATAAGATTGTGATGTAGGTCATAGAAATAAGACCGGTGGGGAGGCTGATGGAGTGATCACTCTCGACACTGTCATTCCTCGCTCCGCCGCGATGGTACCAAGAATATGACGGATCGGGTTTGCGGAGCGGGGAACCTGCTGTTTGTTAGGAGCGGATAAAAGCAGATCCCCTCGACCGCAACACCTAAGCGCCCCCGCCGTGGAATAAGTTTGCTGCGGTCGAAGGGATGACAGTGCAAAAAGAAATCCGACAAACCTCGGCGAGTGATGCCACGTGACCGTGATGCAAAGTAAGCACGATGAAACTAATCAACGGCAAACGAAATAGAGCAGCCCTCGAGCGACTAGCCAATCGCGGAGCTCTCGATCTCGCGCGCGCCCAAAAAACAGCAGCCAAGATCGTGACTGACGTGCGCAAGCACGGCGACTCTGCTCTGCTGCGTTATGCGCGCAAGTTCGACGGCTTCGATGGCAAGAACCTTCGCGTGAGCCAGGAAGAAATCGACGCGGCATGGCAACAAGTCACGCCCGATTTCCGTCACGCGCTGGAAACCGCCGCAACAAACATCCGCCGCTTCTGCGAGTGGCAGCGTCCACAGGAATGGATTCGCGAAGTGCAGCCCGGAGTAAAACTCGGCCAGCTCGTCCGGCCAATCGATGCAGTCGGATGCTACGTTCCCGCGGGACGCCACCCACTTCCTTCCACGCTGCTCATGACGGTCATTCCCGCGCAGATCGCAGGTGTACCGCGAATTGTTGTGGTCTCTCCTCGTCCGGCACCGGAAACTCTCGCCGCCGCAGCGTTGCTCGGAGTGAACGAGTTCTACGCGATCGGCGGAGCGCAAGCTATTGCTGGGTTGGCGTATGGAACCAAGTCAATCCCAAAAGTGAACAAGATCGTCGGCCCAGGAAATGCATTTGTCACCGCAGCAAAAAAGCTGGTCGCCTTCGATTGCTCGATCGACATGCTTGCCGGACCAACCGAAGCCTTGGTCGTCAGCGAAAACGGGAATGCAGCTTTTGTCGCCGCAGATCTCGTGGCGCAAGCTGAGCACGATCCCGACGCGCTGCCAATTTTTGTTACCTCCAACAAGAGACTGGGCGAGCAGGTGATCGCGGAAACCAAACGCCAATCTGAGAGTAATCGGATCGCGCGCGCAGCGCTGAAACGCAACGGCTACGTCATTCTTTCGGAATCTCCGTCCCACTCCATGCGCATCGCGAACCTGCTCGCGCCCGAACACATCACCGTTCCAGATCATTCAGCGCTCGCCGAGGTTCAATCCGCCGGCTCTGCGTTCGTGGGCGATTTCTCGCCGCAAGCTGCCGGCGACTATGCGTCCGGTCCCAATCACGTGCTGCCCACCGGCGCCTGCGCACGTTTTCGCGGTGGACTGAGCGTCAATGATTTTGTGAAGCTGATCACGGTGCAGGAGCTGTCAGCCCGCGGCCTGGGAACGATCGCACGTGAGGTGACGACCATGGCTCGCGCCGAAGGTCTGCTTGCTCATGCACAGTCAATTGTTATCAGGATGGAAGCCTGATGGAGAAGTTTCTCCAGGCGCGCGAGGCTGTACGCAAGATGAAGGAGTATCATCCGCCGCTCAGCGGACGCGACGGCCTGCGCCTCGACTTCAACGAGAACACCGAGGCACCTTCTCCCAAAATAGGCGAGGCTTTGCAGCGCATTGCTGCCGCGGAGCTGACGAAGTATCCAGAGCGAGCGCCGGTCGAGGCGCTTGTAGCAAAGTACTTGCGCTTGACTGCTCCGCAGGTGCTGCTCACGAATGGAGTGGACGAAGCCATTCACCTGCTGTGCGAGACATACCTTGAGCCGGAGCACGAAGTCATCATCGTTGTTCCGACCTTCTCGATGTATGAGATCTACGCGCAAAGCACCGGCGCGAGTGTCATCTCCGTTGAGGCAGATCCGGATGACGGATTCAAGTTCCCAAGCGATCAGGTGCTTTCCCGAATCGGTCCGAAAACGCGGCTGATCGCCGTAGCCAGTCCCAACAATCCAACTGGGACTCTCGTGCCGCGTCAGGATCTGCTGAAGCTAGCTGATGTCGCTCCACAAGCGGCGGTACTCGTGGATGAGGCGTATCACGAGTTTTGCGGGGAAACAGTGCTCGGCTCGGTAAACCGTTTTCCCAACCTGTTTGTAGCCAGAACATTCTCGAAAGCGTACGGGCTCGCGGGATTGCGAGTCGGAGTCCTCGCCGGCACGGAATCGCAGATGCAGATGGTCCGCAAAGTTAGCTCGCCATATAACGTGAATGGCATCGCGCTGGCGTGTTTGCCTACCGCACTCGCCGATCGCGCATTCGTCGAGAGCTACGTGCACCAGACAGTCCAGGGACGTGGACGGCTGATGATCCAACTGGCCTGTCATGGAATCCCATATTGGGTGAGCCAGGCGAACTTCGTGCTCGCAAAAATCGGGGCACGTCATGTTGATTTTGTAACGGAAATGAAGAAGCGCGGCATTCTCGTCCGCGACCGCAGCAAGGATCCTGGATGCGACGGCTGCGTGCGTATGACCGTCGGCGCCGCCGAGCACACGGACCGCCTTTTGCAAACGCTTCCTAAAGTCTTGAAAGCCATCGACTGGGCCGCTCCCGAGAAATCTCCGACACAAGCGCAAGCGGGGACGCCATGAGAACCGCCAAGCTGCAGCGCGACACAACCGAAACCAAAATCGCATTGGCGTTAAACATCGATGGCCGCGGCAAGTACGAGGTCTCGACCGGCATTCGCTTCTTCGACCACATGCTGGAGCTGTTCACGCGCCACGGTGGGTTTGACCTGCGGCTCAAATGCAAGGGCGATCTGGATGTCGATCAGCACCACAGCGTTGAAGACGTCGGCATTGCACTCGGCGAGGCGTTTGATCGCGCGCTGGGAGATCGCAAAGGTATTCTGCGCGCGGGTTACTTTCTCATGACCATGGACGAGACGCTCGGCCTGGCCGCAGTCGATCTCAGTGGACGAGCCTCGGCCGTTGTGGACACCAAAGTCCGCACACGGATCGTTGGCGACTTCCAATCCGAGCTCGCTTATGACTTCTTCGAAGGCTTTGCCCGTGGTGCACGCGCCAACATTCACGTGAAGACTCTTTACGGCCGCTCGAACCATCACAAGCTCGAAGCTCTGTTCAAGGCATTCGCACGCGCTCTGCGCTTCGCGTGTTCGCGAGATAAGCGCTTGGCGAAAATGCTTCCCAGCACCAAGGGCCTGCTGTGATCGCAATCATCGACTACAAAGCCGGAAACCTTGCGTCGGTAAAGAAGGCTTTCGATCACCTCGCAGTCGAGTCGCTGGTCACGTCCGATCCCGCAGTCGTAAGAGCGGCGGATAAGCTTGTCCTGCCAGGCGTAGGTCACTTCGCCGCAACCGCCGAACTGAGTCGTCGCGGATTGCGTGGAGCCATCCAGGAACGCATTGCCGCTGGCAAGCCCTTTTTGGGAATCTGCGTCGGCATGCAGTGGATGCTCACCGGCAGCAGCGAAGCTCCAGACACACCGGGACTCGGCGCGGTCTCCTCGATGTGTGAACGCTTCGCCGCGTCCGGCGAAAAGGTGCCGCACGTCGGGTGGAATCGGATCGCAAAGGTCCGCAATTCATGGCTTTTGAACGGAATTGAGTCGGGTTCGTTCGTCTATTACTCGCATTCCTACTGTGCTCCAGTCACCGCAGATACGGTGGCCGTCACCGAGTATGTGGGAACCTATTCGGCTGCTTTGGAGCATGGCAACATTTTCGGTGTACAGTTCCACCCGGAAAAATCAGGCGAAGTAGGTCTGAAGCTCCTTCGGAATTTCGTGGAACTCTAAAAAGCGATTTCACCACGGAGACATGGAGGCACGGAGAAAGCTGTTGTTGTCACTCCGAACCGCCGGCAACAAGAAAAGGAAAATCTGTCCTCCGTGTCCTCCGTGTCTCCGTGGTGAAACAAGATTTTCATGCTGACCAAACGCATCATTGCCTGTCTGGACGTTGACGCTGGACGCGTCGTGAAAGGCACGCAATTCGTGAACTTGCGCGACGCGGGCGATCCCGCCGAGCTGGCTCGGGTGCATGCCGAATCGGGAGCCGACGAGATCGTATTGCTCGACATTACTGCCACTCACGAGAAACGCGGCACTCTTATCGACACTGTGCACCGTACTGCTCGTGAGCTCTTCATTCCCTTCACAGTCGGCGGAGGCATTCGCACCCTCGTTGACGCCGAATCGATCTTCGAAGCAGGCGCCGACAAGATCAGCATTAACTCCGCTGCAATACGCGATCCAAACTTGATCGAGCAGATCGCGGCGCGCTTCGGATCGCAGGCGGTCATTGTCGCCATCGATGCACGCCTCGGCAGCAACGGCGAACGTTATGACGTTTACGTCGCAGGAGGGCGAACTCCCGCCGGAAGAACTGCTACTGAGTGGGCGGTCGAGGCCGAACAGCGCGGCGCTGGAGAAATTCTGCTCACGTCCATGGACCGCGATGGTACGGGCATTGGCTTCGAATGTCAGCTCACGTCAAGAGTAAGCTCCGCCGTGCAGATTCCAGTGATCGCTTCTGGCGGTGCGGGAAACGCGAGTCACTTTATCGAGGTGTTTCGTTCCGGCAAAGCCGATGCCGCTCTCGCTGCATCGATATTCCATTTTGGGATCGAAAACGTCCGCGACCTGAAGACTGTCTTACAAAAGCAAGGAATTCCGATGAGGCTGCCATGCTGATTCCTTCCATCGACCTGATGGGCGGCAAAATCGTTCAGCTCGTCAAGGGTGAACGCAAAGCCCTCGAATTCGATGATTTCCCGCAATGGGTTCGCCGTTTCAGCAAGTTCCCCATCGTCCAGGTGATTGATCTCGACGCTGCCATGGGCAAAGGAGATAATCGTCAGCTTGTAAGAGGACTGTGCGCCGAACTTCCCTGCCAGGTTGGTGGCGGGCTGCGCACCACCGAAGCCGCACGACAGATTCTTGAATGGGGAGCGAAGAAAGCCATTATTGGCTCTTCTTTGTTTTCGGGAGCCAATACGGACATCCCGTTTGCCACGGATCTCGCCGACCAACTCGGCGCAGACCAGCTTATCTTTGCAGTTGACTCTCGCGGCGGATATGTTTCCGTAAAAGGATGGAAAGAGAGCACGGGGCTCCGACCGGCTGATGCGATGCGCAAACTGGAGCCATTCTGCTCTGCGTTTCTCTATACGCATATCGATACCGAGGGAATGATGCAGGGTTTTCCTTTTTCTGTGCTCGAGGATCTACGCCATGCGACGGGAAAGAAATTGATCGTTGCCGGTGGAATCAAATCGGCAGCAGAGATTGCGCGACTAGACGAAATGGGAATCGATGCCGTTGTGGGAATGGCGATCTACACGGGCGTGCTACAAGCGTGAAGAGCGTTACCCGCTGGGATCTGTCATCCTGAAGCGCTTCTGTTGCGCGAAGGATCTCCCGGAATGCCTCAGATTGGAAATGCGCTGACTAGGCTCTTCGAACCATCACCCCGAGTTTGCTGTGGAGGAGCCACGCCGACAGCAAGTTAAGACCGACACATCGCGGGAGATTCTTCGCGCAACAGAAGCGCTCAGAATGACAAAGAAGATTCACGGCGTAACCCGCAGCACTTCTTCCATCACGGCATCGTGAAATGCCGGCCGGATTTGCTTGATCAGCTTCGACTGGTTGTCGGGCCAGGTGCGATTGGTGAGCAACGCAATCGCGATCTTTCGCTCGCCATCGATCCACAAGGAGGTGCCTGTGTACCCCAAATGCCCAAAAGACGAAGGCGAGAAGCACTGGCCGGATTGGGAAGGCGGCGACGGACTGTCCCATCCCAGGGCACGCGAGGTACCGGCAGGAGACGATTGCCTGCGAGTAAACAAATCGATAGTTTCTTTTCGGAAAACCGCTGGCCCGTCGCCGAGCATGGCTGCGGAAAAAGTCATCAGGTCAGCAGTATTTCCAAATGCGCCAGCATGCCCCGAGACTCCACCCATCACGCTGGCATTCTCGTCATGAACTTCGCCTTGAATCACACGATGGCGGAATTCCCGATCGTCACGCGTCGGAGGAATCTGGCTGCGAAGGCGCTCAGCGGGACGGAAGCACGTCGATTTCATCTGCAATGGCGCAAAAATCTCGCGCGCTGAAAAAGTGTCCTCCGGCTCTCCTGCAAGCCTTTCCAGAATCTCACCCAGCAGGATGAATCCGATGTCGCTGTATTCGGCATGCGTGCCCGGATCCGCAACAAGAGGAACTTTGAATGCCAAGTTCATCAGCTCTTGACGGGAATGCGAGCGCTCGAACAGGCGCTCATAGGCCGGCAAGCCGGAAGAGTGCGCGAGTAGCATCTCAATTGTGATTTGTCGTCGCCTGGCATCCTCGGTGACAAATTCCGGCAGAGCAGTCACGACTTTTTGTTTCAAATTAAGTTCTCCGCGGTCATAGAGCAGCATTGCCATCGCGGTAGTTGCAACCACCTTTGTTACCGATGCCAAATCGAAGACAGTCGAGAGCGTCACGTCCTCAGCAGCTTCGTCGTACGTGAAGCGCCCAATCGCCCCCTGCAGCACAATGTTCCCATGTCGGGAAACTGCAAACGCCGCTCCAGGAAACGCTCGCCGGGCGATCCCGCCGGCCAGCACAGAAAGGGCGCTGCTGCCGGTATACCCAGGAGCACGGCGGATGGCGCAGCCAGGTGCATTGCCGACCACTTCGAATCCATGAGCCCGCGGCAGAATCTCCATCATGAGCAGTTTAAGGGAATGCAAACCGATCCGCTCACAACGAAAGTCAATCATTCAGGCTTGGCCCTATTTTGTTTTGGGGAGGAGTGCAGATGTATACGTGTCGAGCTCTGGCACTCAATCGCCGTATTTCCGCTAGAATGCGCAGCTTATGAGTTCCAACAAAATGTTGATTACAGCGCTTGCGCTCCTCATGCTTTGTCGTGCTGCATATGCGCAAAGAGCCCTTACATTGGCCTACCAGCTTACGCATGTCGATACCGGTGAGCCGTCCCCATCTCCCGACGGGAAGAAGATTTTGTTCGAAAGCTCGATCGCAGGGCACTACGAACTCTTCACGATGAATTCAGAGGGCACAGGCGTAGTGCAGCTTACGCACAGCGGCACGAACCATGACACTCCATCGTGGTCGCCCGACGGCCATAAGATTGCATTCGTTTCGGACCGAAATGGGCATGAAGTGGTTTACGTCATGAACGCCGACGGCAGCGGCGAGCAGCCGGTGAGCAGCGCGACCGCAGATTCCATTCATCCGAACTGGTCCCCAGACAGCCGCAAGCTGATCTACTGCGCCGATGACGACTTGCATCCTCCCAAGAAGAACGAAGCGGCAATCTATGTTGTCGATCTCCAGAGCCGGCAAACGACAACCCTCATTTCCGGAGGAACCAACACGTACCCGTCATGGTCGCCCGACGGCAGCAAAATCGCTTTTCGCAAAATGCTCGGCGAGATGAACTCAAAGGTCTTCGTCGCTAACAGCGACGGCACTGGCCAGCAGAATCCCACGAACCACCCGACATTTGATGGCTGGCCCGGATGGTCGCCGGACGGAAAGCAGATCGCTTTCTCGTCAAATCGCCGCGCGAACTGTCAGATCTTCTTGATGAACGCAGACGGCAGCAACGTCCGCCTGCTGGCGAATACGGAGGGCCGCGCGACAGAACCACGCTGGTCGATTGACGCAAAGACGATTTACTTCACGAATTGCCGCAAAGTTGATTTTGGAATCGACTGCCAGATTATGGCTGCAAAAGTCGAGTAGCTATTTGAAAATAGCTTCGGCGGCGGCGCGCGCGTTATTTACTGCATCGTGATCCGGTGGCTGGCTGGGATCGGAGCTCGTTAACGCGAGGGTGTGATCCTGCTTTACCGCCATCATGTAACTCATTAACTGTGCGAATTCGCGTTGATCGGCGGCGCTTACGGTTGCTCGTCGCGCCATATCCACCGCCATATCAGCATTGGCAATGCGCGTCTCGAACTCGGGCTCCGATCCAGCGTCCTGGGCGTTCTCGAGTCTGAGCATCGCCGTCTTCCCGAGCTGATGGAATTGGGTGGAGACAGTAGCCGCGCGCCCACTCGGAGCCAGCTGGACGACGGCGTACCAGATCAGCGCCGCCAGCGACATCACCAGAAAGCAGATACGCAGCTTCATGCCGACATCTTGGCGGAGGTTTGCGCCGACTAGGTAATTACGAAAGTCACATTTCACCGGAATGGGATAAAAATTGCCAACACCAACCGCGGTCGTGGCTGCGTGCAACAGCAGCTACTTTGCCGGTTTTAACACCGCTGTATTCCGCTCATCGCTGGCGATAATGCGATAGAACTTCTTCAGTTCGTCGGCTTTGCTCACCGGCACGCTAAGTTCTTTTACCTCGAAAGTGCGCGTGTAGTCGATCACATTGCCTTTTACCTCGGTCTTCGAGTGGTAGCTGGCGAAGCCGAAGTCGGCATCGACCGGCGGGGGTAATTCGTCGACCTGGTATCCAGTCGGCAGAGTGATTTCAAAATTGTCCGTATCCTCCACCGGACCCTCGAATTCAATGGGGAATTGCCGCGGCTCTTTGGTTTCCAGGATTCCGCGCGACTTGCTTCCAATCACGCGCGGACGAACCAGCAGCAGATCGCCTGCAGTCTTTGCATAATTCTCGACTTCAAAGCTGTAGTTGAAACCGAATGGCTGATCATTTCGTGTCAGGTTCAGAATTGAGGCCTTGGTTATGCGGAAATTCGGTACCGAACCGGATAGCAGGTTTTCAATCGGCTTGATCCGGTCAGCGTTGCTGCTAACCCTGCGCAGAGCCTCGCGCTGCGTCCATGCGCGATCACCGACACGCGTCTCCTCCACCGTTCCTGCCAATCTGCCGGTGGGATCCAGCGTGAGCTTCGCTGTCCGCGTGATGCTGTTCATGTTGAGCGGCTGCTCAGGCAGCTCGACAAGCTCTCCACCATCCGGCGTGACCAGCAGTCCGTAGTTGGCCTGGAGGTAGCCTCCGATCTGTCCGAACGGGGTAAGTTCGTTGGTTGGATCGAAGAACAGCAATCGTCCCAATTTGGGATGCTTGAGAATTGCAATCAGTGAGGCGTCATCGACATTGTCTGGGAGGCGAATGGCGAGGATCACATGGTCGAATCCCCCTGGATGCGCAGGCGTTTCTGACGTCACCGATCCGCGTTCGGTGTTGATCGCTACATAATAGGATTCCACTCCGATTGCGTTGAGCATCGAGCTCATCAGCGTTGCTTTGTCTTTGCAATCTCCATAGCGGTGCGAAAAAACCTGCGAGGCTGCATGCGGCTGCCATCCGCCTATTCCCAACTCGATTGCGACATAGCGAATGTCCTGCTGCATAAACCGCGCGATCGCGCGCATCTTGTCGAGCTGCGTGGGAGCTGATGCCGTGAGCTCTGTGACTTTCTGCTTGATCTCATTCGACGCATCGCGCCGGCCGCTCGTCAAGTTTGCGTACCATCGCCCCATCTGCTCCCAGTTCGCGAACCCGTTGGCGGCGGCTCCTCCCGGCGGGTAAAAGGAAACAATCATTTGCCCCATCACGCCCACGAGCGGCGGCATGGCCTCTTCTTTGCGAATTTCCTTCAGATTGCTCAGCGACCATTGCCATTGGTTTGGGTTCGATTGCGTCGGCTTCACCTGAGCGTAGTTAAGAAATGCTGACTTGTACTCCCAGCCGCCAGGGAGCTGAAGCGAGTAGTGAACTTCCCGAAC
>Ga0134126_10000739_pt1 | contig 41045 bp, 38 predicted proteins | sample KB31752_FD_96881 | JGI IMG/M metagenome (GOLD analysis project Ga0134126, IMG submission 96881) | Terrestrial soil microbial communities with excess Nitrogen fertilizer from Kellogg Biological Station, Michigan, USA - KB3-175-2 | ecosystem: Environmental > Terrestrial > Soil > Unclassified ...
ACGCCGCGATCGCCGGCGCAATACAATCGAACGCCTGTTCTGCCGCCTGAAAGATGCACGCCGCATCGCCACGCGGTACGACAAATCCGCCAAACCCTACCTCAACGCCATCTGCCTGATCGCTCTCGTCTACTGGTGGCTCAATTGAGTTTGGACCCTAGGATAGGGCCCTGTGTTTTGGTATCAAGAGTCGATTGTGCAATTGATAGTACCTCGGTGAATGTCTGTTTCAAGAGTTCCTCGGGCATCTTGAGCTCAATGCCAAGACGCACCAATGTCTTGGCGCGGTCACCACTATCCGGAATCTGATGCGCATAGATCAGCGCCTGTCTGGTTGTCCATTTCTGATGGTTGATGAGCTGAATAATCAGATCGGTTGGTAGGTTAACAGCCATGCTGTTGATGCTCGCTCGCACCAGCGCGCAGCGGATTTCGTTTCCAATGCGAGGAGGGTCTTCACCCTTGGCGACGGCCTGTTCGTTTTCACATTCTGCCGCTTTCCACTCTCGCTCCACGTCGTTCAAGAATCCCGCGAAGCTTCCCTCCAGTGCCTCCCAGGCTTTGCTCCACCCATGACACACGAGTGTGAGCAATTTCTCAGCTGATGCATGGGTCAGCTCGAGATGGGCGCCGTAATATTGCACGATGTAGGCCGGGGCCTCGGCCGGAGCGAGGGTTCCCTGCTCGAGCGCCTGCACCGTGTCCCAGCCCCAGGCGAGAAATCGATCCTGCCACTCCTTTTGCTCTCGTTGGGACAGTCTATCTTTGAAGTAGTATCCCAGGTGAGGATGACTAAACGCATAGCCACGGGCTGTGCCATCTCCGATAATGAAACGGTTCAGGGGCCTGCATGCCTCGTGAAGATCCCACGAAGACAGTATTGTCAGATGCAGTACATCTTCCTGATTGAGCGGCCCCAACGCATAGGCCAACATATTCAAGAGTGTCTGGACGTTCTGCTCCTTGAGCGGTGACTCTTTGCCCCAGAGTGTGCGTTGATCCGCCCACCACCGGTCGAAATACCCCTTCAAACCGGGCTGTAACGTCCGCAGGTATTCGGGCTTCAGTGAGTTCACCATCTCTCTATGCGTCCACAGCTCGTCCACGTACAGACGCACAAGCAGCGGATCGCCTTCACTCAACCGATAGAGTTCGGCCACGATATCGACTTGTGCCCCAAGTTGCGCGATGGGGAATCCCATGCTCCCCAACACTAAAGCCATACCCTCTTTGGTGAGTTTGTCGAGATCGTACGACCTGGCGAGGTCTTGCCGTTCCCAACCCAGACGACGAAGCCAGTCCTTGGCATCCGTATCGCCTGCTCTGTATCGAGCCGAGACGATGACGCGCACGTGATCAGGTGGGGGAAGCGGAAACAGATCCGGGCCTGCTTCCCAGCCCGCCGCTTCGTCCAACCCATCCAAGACCACCAGGAGTTTCTCCCCGCTGGGGAGTGGCCGCCGCAGGTACTCGGTCACTGGTCCCCGCCACGTCTCGGCGGAGGTGGAGGGAGTGTCGGTGATTTTGTCTCCATGGAGCCGGGCGAGCCGTGCCGCCAATGCGGCGAAGGTGACGCTGGACAGGTTCGTTCTGAATCGGATGCTGATCGGGACAAACACCAGCGCAATGTTGGCCCGCGCCAGGACTTGGCGTGTCCACCGGACCAGCAGGGCTGACTTCCCGCGGCCTGCGGGGGCTGCCATCATGAAGTATGGCGGTGCGGCTGAATTCTCCAGCCAGGCATCCACCGCCGTAAGGTCTTTTTCGCGTCCACTGAAGGGGACGGGCGCTTTGGCCGTGCCGAGGTACTCACTCAGAAAATTCTCGATGCGCCCGACATAGTCGAACGGTAACGACCCGACGCCGTCCAGATAGAGCTGTGCTCCATAGTGATCCAGCAGCCAGTTGCTGAGATCGGCTGTCACCCGGGCAGCGAGGTCATCAGGGCTGGTGAACGGGCTGGTGCCCAGGACGTGGGCTTTTCGTAGCTCTGCTTTCCAGGTGGCGAGCTGTGCTTGCTTCTTCTTTTCCCGGTCTCGCCCACCCTTCTTGGGAATCAGTTCCTCTTTCTTGAAGTAGAGAAAACAAGGAAGTTTTTTCTGACGCGCTCGCCGGTACTCCTCTTCGGTGATGCCTGAACCATAGCGTCCCCCGATGATGCCGACGTAGACATCGCTCCGGTCCACCTCTTTCACCGAGACCTCACGCGTGGTCTCATCCCGACTGCCGAAATACTCCATGCCTTTCAGCTTGGTCTGGTGTATGCGCGAGAGCGCCTTCTCAACCGCAAGCCGTTCCGGCTGGAGATCGAGCCAGGTGGAACTGACGAATACGCGGACGATGGCTTGCATGGTTAGTCGACCCTTGTAGCGGTGAACGCTGCTGAGGATTTCTACCCTTGCGGATTCAGAAATTCAATGAGCTGGTTGATCACTCCCGGAGGTATATCCTCTGCGTTGACTGCTCCCAAGGCGCAGTGCTAGAGTTTCCTCTCTTTTGGACCGGTTCGTGGGGTCGGGCGATTAGCTCAGTGGTAGAGCGCTTCCTTCACACGGAAGAGGCCACAGGTTCGATACCTGTATCGCCCACCATGCTCCCTCTTGAACCCACCTCTTTCTGCTTTTCCAGGTTGGGATTTTCCCCAAAATGTCTAAACTTTGGACAGAACCGGAGATATCAGCTACACTTTTGATTGTTTTATGAGAGACTCTCAGTTTGTGAGCAAAAACAAGGACCGAACCAAGCGAGGTACTGCTATGAAAGTAATACGAAATGTAATCGGTATCGTGATGCTGGCGATGGTTGCTACAGGTTGTAGCACGACACACCAACAAGGCACAGGTGTCGACGCCAAGGAATACACGCCTCCGACCAGTATTTACAACATTCTGGACAGCACTGCGTTGGTCTATTCGGACCCCGTCGCTGGTTCGGCTGTCAATGATCACCCGCTTCGCTGGCTCGGGTTTGTGGCCAATCCGATCGGCCATGCTTTCGACTATGGGATCAACCGCCCGATGTATACCCTAGCAAACGGATTCGCCTATCTCTCCGGCTATACAGATGAAGACAATATGGTGAATACCCAACGTCGATAGTCGCTGGTCTTTTTCCTTTTGGTGAAGGAAGGCCCGCTCTTCGAGAAGAGCGGGCCTTTTAATTTCCTCTTCGCGAAGACCCCCTCAAATCGTGTATTGTTGGCAGTATGCAGTGCAAGGTTGCGCGATGAGTTCCTTCCGGTACATGTCTTGGGCTGGCCTCTTTGGAGCCGTGAGTCTGGTGATCGGGTGTAGCGGTTCAGCGGTTCCCGTCAAGCCTCCGCTTCCTCCGTCCAAAACCGATCTTATTCTGCTCGCTTCAACGGCGCTCTGCGAACACAAAATCGACTTCATGAGAAAATATCCCGCCACGGTCCACACAGCAAAGGGCTGGGGAAGTGGCCAGGAACTCACAATTCCGACGGAGAACAGTGTCTCGCACGGAGAAGAGGCCTATTTTTTTGATGAGGACAGTATTTTGGTCGGCGCGCTGTTCACGTTCCCGAGAGGGTTGGACCTCAAACCCTATCCTGTGCTCCGGCAGACGCTTTCACAGTTGAAACCGTCGGTGGAGTTCTACTTGAACGTGGCTCAATTGGAGACAAGAACGAACATGGAGAGCAGTTCACTCCTCGAAACCGGAGACGAGAAAAGCACGACCCAGTATCTCGTCACTGGTCTCGGAGAAAATCCGGTCCTACTTCAAGCCTCCTTCACTATTGATCCTTATGTGAGACTCTTTTCTCCGTACCGACGCGAGTTCCTTGATCGGCTTCGCAATCCGGCAGGAGGCGAGAGGGGGCAGGAAATGGAGAGGCAGGGAACTGAGGATAAAGAACAGTTTTCGTCTTTGCAGCAATTTGCTCGTGGCCAAGCTGCCCAGCTCGCATACTGCGGTGACAAGAACTATGACATCGCGGCAGACGCGTACCAAAAGACGATTGTCAGTGGATTCACCAATAAAGTATGGCTTGCCGAAGCCCATCATAAATTGGGACTCGCCTGGGAGGCCAAGGGTCGGTTCGACAAGGCAAAAACAGAGATGCTGCAGTCACTCGCTCTCAGGCCTAACATCCCCGAGGTGCTGAACAACCTCGGCACCGTCCAAATAAAATTGGGGGATAAAGCGGCTGGCTTAAGCTTGTTTGAAAAGGCGGTGGTCCTGCGTCCTAACTATGCTCTGGCCCGCTACAACCTGGCTGAGGCGTCTGAGGCTACGAACCCCAAGCGTGCCCTTTCTGAATATGAGACCTACCTTGCAATCGTAGAGGGGATACCGGAGGAAGCCGACCGTATTGCGCACGCCAAAGAACGCGTCAAGGTTTTGAAGCAGTAGTTCCGCACCCCACCTACCGGGATTATCGTTGTATTTCCGATTCGCGTGAAGAAAACGATTCAGCCTCGTGCTTGCTCTTCCTGTTCTTGAATGGTTTTGCACTCAATACAGAGAGTGGTTACCGGGCGGGCTTTAAGCCGCTTGTAAGGAATGTCTTCGCCGCAGCGTTCGCAAATCCCATATGTGGCGGCGTCCATCCGCTCCAAGGCTTCATCGATCTTCTTAAGCAGCTTCCGCTCACGCTCCCGAATTCTCATGGAAAAATTCTGGTCGACCTCGGCGGAGGCTTGGTCGCTGACGTCGGGAAATGCCGCAAGGTCGTCTCGATGTGTCAGGACTTCCCCGACATCATTCAGAATGGCTGCGCGTTGGCGTTCAAGGTCACGGCGGATGTCGGGATATTTCGCGTTCTTGGCGCCTGTTTTCAGTTTGTTCACCGGACGCTTGGCGGACACCGGGACCTGCGATTTTGTCGAACGAGTGCCTGTCCCGGAACGGCGTATCTTCATGGCTAGTGTTCTGTGTGTAAGGAAAACAGGGAACTATACCAATCTAAATGAGAGGGGTCAACGAGGGTTGGGGCAGGCTATAAATCACGCCGCCCCTCGATCGATTTCAGCAACGTTACTTCGTCTGCATACTCAATGTCCATGCCCACTGGAATTCCATAAGCAATTCGTGAAACGCGTACGCCGAAGGGCTTGAGCAATCGGGTCAGGTAGATCGCTGTGGCTTCTCCTTCAATGGTGGGGTTCGTCGCGAGAATGATTTCTTCAACCCCGCCGAGTTTCACACGCTCAACAAGTTCATCAGCTTTAATATCGTCCGGACCTACGCCGTCAAGTGGGGAGAGCGCTCCCAACAGGACATGGTAGAGACCGCGATAGGCGCCTGCCCGTTCGACGGCATACAGCGTACTCGGTTCTTCAACGACGAAGATCTTGGTCCGATCGCGTTTCGGGTCGAGGCAAAACTCACACAAGTCCGCTTCGGCGATATTGCGACATTGTCTGCAAAACGCCAACCCATCCTTCACCGCACGAATGGCATCCGCCAGCCGTAAGGCATCCTCACGCTCGGCCTTCATGAGATGAAAGGCCAATCGCTGGGCGCTTTTGTGACCGATTCCGGGGAGACGGACCAGTTCCTTAATCAATCTCGCCAATAAGCCCTGTTGATCGACGGCCATCGCTAAAACAGACCTGGAATTTTCATCCCGCCGGTCAGCGCTTTCATTTCGCCTTCCATCAATTCCTTGGCTTTGCGGAGCGCGTCGTTCGTCGCGGCCACTACTAGATCCTGGAGCATATCGACATCGCCGCTCTTGACGACCTCAGGGTCGATCGCTACGCTGACGATCTGCATCGCCCCGTTCGCCATGACGGTGACGATCCCGCCGCCGGCCGTCCCGCTGGCGGTTTTTGACGCCGCTTGCTCTTGAATCTTGGCCATTTGTTCCTGCATGGCCTGCGCTTGCTTGAGAATGTTGCTCATATTGCCGAAAGGATTTTTCATTCGCTTGCCTCCTGCTGGGCTATCGTGCGAACCTCGGCCAGTTCCACGCCGAATATCTCAAGGGCTTGCTTGACCGTCGGGTTCGCTTTTGCACGTTCGAACAACACCAGCCGTTGTTCTTGCTCCTTGGCCGCTCGTACTTGAGCCATGGTCGGTCCCGATGGATGGGACTCACTCAGCTCGATGACGCGGACACGTATGGGATATCCCAACTGACGCTCACACAACTTTGATAACACCAGAAGATTCTCTTCTTTCTCCAATCTAGCTCTGGCTACGGTTGCTTGCTTGGCAAATCCGATGGTGACGATGCCATCGTCCATCCCGACAAGCCTGCCGGCTTCGAGAAACGGCGCGATATTTGGAAATGAAGCTGCGACCTCTTCTTGGACTAATTCCCACTGCAACGTCGGTTGTGGACCGACGGCTAGGGGAGGTACGGCGGTTTGGGCGGCTGTCGCCACATCGGTCGACGGACTGTAAGATGGTTCAGGTGAGATTGATGGTCCTTCATCCATGTTCCTCCTGGACGTAGGAGTAGGTTTAGGGATGGGCCTTGACGCAGCGGGTACGCCCTGGCGCAAAGCCGGAGGAGTTGATGGTCCACTCTTGCGTCCTTCCGGATCGGCCTGAGGTTTCTGGTTGGAAGACGACGCTGTCTGTATCGGGCGCACCTCTATACCCTCTCGTTGACGCAACAACCGTGTGGCTCGAACAGCCGCGGTCTCCATCACAAAACGTGGGTGGCTGGTGAATCGTAAAGCATCTTCCGCTTGGATGAAGATTGCCAGCAACTCCTGAAGCTGTTCCGGAGTCAGTGCCTTGGCATTTGTCGACAGCTGGTTCAGATCGTCTTCGGAGGTTTCAATCAAGCTACGCAGCTCGACCATACCGGGAACGACTGCCGCCACGAGCAAATTGCGGATGTGTTCCACTACTTCTGCGCAGAACGCCCGCAAGTCATGTCCTTGATCCAGCAGATTGGCCAGGCTGGCAAGGGCAGCAGGGCTGTCTTGGGCCATAATCGCTCGAATGAGTTCCTGCACCAGTTCTTGGGGTACTGCTCCCAACAGCAGTTCGAGATCCACGTGGCTGATGGTCTTGCCGCCATATGCAACGGCCTGATCGAGCAAACTCAGGGCATCGCGCATGCTTCCTTCACTGGCGCGAGCCAGGGCCGCGAAGCTCCGTTCCTCAAGCGTTAACCGATCTTGCGCTGCCACGTGCCGAAGTCGTTCAATGATTTCGGTTCTGGCAATGCGACGAAAGTTGTAATGCTGGCATCGCGAGAGAATCGTCGCGGGGATTTTATGAATCTCTGTTGTCGCAAAGATGAAAACCACATGTGTTGGTGGTTCTTCGAGTGTCTTCAACAGGGCATTAAACGCCGAATTTGAGAGCATGTGGACTTCATCGATAATGTAGACTCGAAACTGACCACGAAACGGCGTGAACTTGACGTTCTCGCGGATCTCTCGCACATCGTCCACGCTGGTGTTAGACGCACCATCAATTTCGATGACATCGACCGAGTTCCCTTGCGCAATCTCACGGCAATTCTCACAGATGTCGCACGGGCGACTTGTCGGTCCCCGTTCACAGTTGAGTGCCTTCGCGAGGATTCTTGCGACCGTCGTTTTCCCAACTCCGCGTGTGCCGGAAAATAGATACGCATGCGCGATCCGCTTCGTTGAGACCGCGTTCATTAACGTTTGGACGACATGGGACTGACCGATCACATCGTCAAACGTGCCGGGCCGATATTTACGCGCGGAGACTTGATAGTCCATAAAGAGGCCGTCAGTAGAGGGTGAGATGTAAGGAGTATAAAGCAAGACGATATGAACCCAAAGATGTTGTCGCCTTACTCTTCACGCCTCACGTCCAGAGTGGGGCCAGGTGATCCTGCGGCACACAGAACTGACTGCTTACCGTTGCTTCCTTCCGGACCTGGCGGGGTTCACAGGGTTCTATTGCACAGGGCCCAGCCCCTATTCTCAATCTAGACTCTCCAACACCCATACTTCAGATGTCTTATCTGCCCGCAGAAATTACGATACAGCACAGCGATAAAGAGCGGGCGGTACACACGAAGTGCAGTATGGCGGAGAGGGTGGGATTCGAACCCACGGTCCCGTTGCCGGGACGCATGCTTTCCAAGCATGTCGATTCGTCCACTCTCGCACCTCTCCGCATCGAGAAGTGCAAAGGGATAGTATCTTAGCATGCGTGTTTATGACCGGCAAGGTGACGGCCTGTCGTTGCTATTGGTTAAAAACTTGGCGGATGATAATTCCCTATTCAAGAAGGTCATCTTGAGGTGTACCACGACGAATGTAAGTGGGAAGTTTTTTGGTGAGCAACGGAGATAGCTGAAAGCAGCAAACATCCTGGCGGGACCGTTCATACTTGGAAGTAGGCACCCTCGGTTGTATGGGTTGACATTGCAGGTGTCCAACGGTACAACGCTATACGACATCGCGTGTTTTTGCAGTCTTGGTCACTCCACTGTAGTTAATTGGAGTGACAGCTCCGCGGCATCTTAAACAACCACGCGAGAGTGGCGGAACTGGCAGACGCGCGAGACTTAGGATCTCGTGGGCAACCGTGGGGGTTCAAGTCCCCCCTCTCGCACCACTAGGGTACGATCCCTTGGCACGGAGTCCGATCTCGACGATGAAAATGGAAGTGACCGAATTAGGACCGATGAAGCGCACCTTGAAAATCGAAGTGCCAGCCGATGAGGTGACACAACAATTTTCACGAGCGTATTTGGAACTCAACCGTCAGGTTCAGGTTCCAGGGTTTCGACCAGGAAAAGCCCCTTTGGCTATTTTGGAGAAGCGTTACGCCAAAACCGTCGAAGAAGATGTCATTCGAAAGCTCGTGCCGGATTTCTATGGTCGGGCTATCAAACAGGCCGGGATCAGTCCAGTAGTAGTGGATATCCCCTCTCTGGATCGGGTCAAAATCAAAAAAGACTCCCCCTTTACTTTCACGGCGACGGTCGAAATCAAACCCACGATCGAACTTCGTGACTATAAGTCTCCCAATCCCATGTCTCTCCAGGCCGACAAGCGCACAGTTGCGGAAGAACAGGTAGACCGAGCCCTGGAGGTATTGCGTGAACAACAGGCTCGATTGGATGCGGCTCAGCCAGGTGCGGTCTTAGTCGAAGGAGACTATGCCATCGTCGATCTCGAAGGATTTCTAGACGGGACTCCTCTTGAAGGAACAAAGAAAGAAGGTCAGCTTCATAGGGTGGGTTCGAAGGCGGCCTTGCTGGGGATTGAAATAGAAGCCCATCTTATCGGAAGACAGGAAGGGGATGTTGTCGAGATTCCTCAGACCTATCCGGTGAGCCATCCGGATCAACGAGTTGCAGGAAATACAGTGAGGTTTCGCCTAGCCATAAAGGGAGTCAAACAGAAGAAACTCCCCGTCCTTGACGATGAGTTCGCCAAGGACTGTGGACCATATGCGTCTCTCCACGAGTTAAGGGACAAGTTGCGTGGCCAAATGGAAAAGGCGCTCAAGAAGGATATCGAGGAGTCCTACAAAGATACCCTTCTGAAACGCCTCATCGATACCCATCATTTCGATCTCCCTGACACACTTGTGGAACGAGAGCTCAGCACGATTGTGCGGCAGAAATTACAAGCACGACAGGGTGGCAAAGTCACCGATTCCCTTCCTGCACCTGATGCCGAAGAACTGAAGAGAATTCGCGAAGAGCACCGCGAGGAGGCAAATCGTCGCGTGAAAGCGGGATTGATTCTTGAGGCCATCGCTGAGAAGGAAGGCTTGTCGGTGAGCCAGGACGATCTGAACAATGAAGTGGCTCGACTAGCCGTGGAGCTCAGGGTACCAATGGCCGATCTCGTGAAAATGATCCAGGCAGGTGGTCAGGACTCCGTTGAGGAATTACGCGCGAGGATCTTGGCCGACAAAGCGCTGGACATTGTCTATCGTCAAGCGGTCATTCAAGGATAAGCGCGGCGGACGGAAGTTGTTCAGGAAAGGAATGGGTCAATATGCTGGTTCCGATCGTAGTCGAACAAACTAATCGAGGCGAGCGAGCCTATGACATCTACTCACGCCTTCTCAAAGATCGCATCATTTTCCTTGGCGCCCCAATCGACGATGTCTTTGCCAACTTGGTGATCGCACAGCTTCTCTTTCTTGAAGCGGAAGACCCCGAAAAAGATATCAATCTTTACGTCAATTCTCCGGGAGGCAGTGTGACAGCCGGATTAGGTATCTACGATACCATGCAATATGTGAAGCCTCCGATCAACACGATCTGCCTCGGTCAGGCTGCTAGTATGGGAGCTCTCCTATTGACCGCCGGAACAAAAGGCAAGCGATTTGCCCTGCCCAATGCCCGGGTGATGATCCATCAACCGTTGGGTGGATTCCAAGGACAGGCGACGGAAATCGACATCCATGCTCGGGAAATCCTCAAGATTCGCGAACGCCTCAATGAAATCATGGCCAAGCACACCGGGCAGTCGATCGAGAAGATTGCACATGACACGGAACGTGACTATTTCATGTCCGGCGAAGAAGCGAAGCGGTACGGCCTCATTGACGAGGTCATTACACGTCCCCCCAAATTTATGAAAGCCGTAGAATCCGGCGACGGGGCGAAGGACGGGATCAAAGGCAAGTAACGCAGGAGGGTACATGGCCAAGCAGGAAAAGATGGACCGACACTTGCGATGTTCTTTCTGTGGGAAAAGCCGAGATGAGGTGCGAAAACTGATTGCCGGACCGACGGTGTATATCTGTGATGAGTGCGTCAACCTTTGCAATGACATCATTGCAGAGGACTGGGAAGAAGCCAAAGAAGAAATTTCGTCCAAGCTCAAGAAACCAGCGGAAATCAAACATCACCTCGATCAGTATGTCATCGGGCAGGAGCGGGCGAAACGCATTCTGTCTGTGGCCGTGCACAATCATTACAAGCGTATCTCGTCAAAGGACAAAGAGGTCGATGATATCGAGCTCCAGAAGGGCAATATTCTTATGGTGGGTCCAACCGGAACGGGGAAGACCCTCTTAGCCCAGACCTTGGCCAAGTATCTTGACGTTCCTTTTACTCTCGCTGACGCTACGACGCTGACAGAAGCCGGTTACGTGGGCGAAGATGTCGAAAATATCATTCTGAAGCTCCTGCAAGCCGCGGACTACGATGTAGAACGGGCTGAGCGCGGGATCGTGTACATCGACGAAATCGACAAGATCAGTCGGAAAAGCGACAGCCCGTCTATTACACGGGACGTATCCGGCGAAGGCGTTCAACAAGCTTTGTTGAAGCTGATCGAGGGCACGGTCGCGAATGTCCCACCGCAAGGAGGGAGAAAGCATCCGCATCAAGAATTTATTCAGGTCAACACCAGCAATATTTTGTTCATCTGTGGTGGAGCGTTTGTCGGTTTAGAACAGATCATTGAACAGCGTCTGAATCGAAAAGCTATGGGGTTTGGGGCTGAAATCCGTGGAAGAAGCGACATTCGTTTGGGCGACCTGCTGGCCAAGGTTCAGCCCGAGGATTTTTTGAAATACGGTCTGATACCGGAATTCGTGGGACGGCTACCGGTCGTGGCCACGTTAGAGGAGTTGGACGAACGAGCCTTGATTCGTATTCTTACCGAACCACGCAATGCGTTGACCAAGCAGTACGAAAAACTGCTGTCGTTCGAAAAGGTCAAGCTCCGATTCACGGAAGGAGCGTTGGGGGCGGTAGCACGAAAAGCCTATGCGCAGAAGACTGGTGCCAGAGGCCTTCGGGCAATCCTGGAAGAAGTGATGCTCGACGTCATGTACGATGCCCCCTCTCAGAAACAAATCGTCGAGGTGGTGATCACAGAAGATGCAATCTTGGGCAAGAACCCGCCGATGCGTATATTTGAACAGGAAAAAGACGCTAAGACGGCGTAACAATTGTCAAAATTCTATAAACGAATCGGTGACCCCTAACTTATAACTCGTAGGGGGTCGAATCGGTCTCTTTATCCAGCCAGATAGTTCTCGTCCTCTCTTTGTCTAGCACCCTCCGTCTTTCTCGACAATCAGAAACGCCGCGCTATACTTGCCTCGTGCGTCTCTCGGATGGAGGGTTTGTGAAGTACCCTATTTCATCGAGTCTTCGGCACAAAGGCAAAGCCATCGAACTTGATGCGACACGGGAAATGGTCATCCTGTTGGGTGTCAATGGGGATGTAATTGGCAGCCTATCCTGGGACTTCGTCATCGATCAAATTCTCGCCTACCATCGGAAGGTGTTTATTCAAAAAGAAATCCGGACAGAGCCTCGCATTTCGCTCACGTTCCGGGTGCGCTACAACAGTCCAGAGGGGCCGAGATTCGAAAGTCGAGCAGGTGGTATCGGTGGTGGAGGGTTATTTATCGAAAGCCAATCCCCTCTTCCTGTAGGGACCAGATTGGTCATGGAGTTCTCGTTTCAGGAGAAATCCGAGGAATGGATGCCGGCAAAAGGAACCGTAGCCTGGATCTGTCCGAAAGCCGACCAATATACCTTCAGTCCTGGAATGGGGGTACGGTTCACTGAGATAGCGGAGGATGTCCGCGATCGAATCCACGAGTTGGTGAAATCAATCCAGAACATGGGTCAAGCAGCCTAATTTCCGTTCATGACTTAGGCTCACCCCGAAAAAGTGAAAAGGGATGGTTCTATGACGTTTCCTGTCGTTTCCACTGCGGGGCATCAGGGGAAATCTCTCGTTGTTGATTCTGGGCGAGAGACGATCAACGTACACGACGCCTCGGACCAGCTTTTAGGCAGTATGTCATGGGGTGCAATCATCGAGCGAGTACTTGTCAGCGGTGAAGATGCCCGGTTTGCCCATTGTCGTGCGCAGCCCCGCGCGCCTCTCGCCCTGAAGGTCCGATATACGACGCCGGAAGGAAAGCAGTTCGACAGTCTAACCGGGGGAATTGGCGGCGGCGGGCTCTTCATCGAGAGTGGTGCTCCTCTCAGTCCGGGTACCGAGTTGACGGTCGAATTTGCGCTTCCGGATCGGCCGTGGGACAAGCTGAAAGCGAAGGCGAAGGTCGCCTGGGTCCGCAACAAGCCGGAGCGATACCTTCTGTTTCCAGGCATGGGCATTCAGTTCATGGAGTTGGATAAAAAGGTGCAGGAGCAACTGGTCGGGCTGGTTGAGGCCTTGAATCGAAGTCGAAACCCCTCGTGAAGCATCACGCAGATTTCTGGGGATCCTCTTGCACCGGTGGTAGTTCTTTAGCCGCTTCGATGGATTGCTGAATTTCCTTTTTGGCCGCATCCATTTCAACCTGAATCGTAGACATTTGCGGATCGACACTATTGCGGACATCGGTCACGGCTTGCCGGAACGTTCGCACGACTTCTCCAAGACCTTCACCGAGGTGCTGCAGATCATCGGGCGATACAATCGTTGCTGGCTGTATCACTTTGGTTTTGAGCGCGGCCTGTTGCGCTTGTACGCGAGCCACCGCATCTTTGTTCACAATGGCGGAAGAGCGTTTGGTGGTCGCTTTTGCTTGGGAACCAGCCGGTAAAGGTGGATACGAAGCGTCAGCCCTCGGAGGGGGAGCGGCAGCCCGCTCCTCCATCGACAGCACAGGGCTGGCGGCCGATGTTTGATTCGGGGAAGGAACCGACGTTTGCGGAGTCTGGAGGCTTGTGTTGTACAGCAATGAGGCGGTGGTGCCGGGCGTCAGTTCCGGACCAGGGACATAGGGAGTGTTTGGCCTAGTCGTCACTGGCGATGATCCCGCATTCGGAAGTGGCGTCGCTGCGGTATGAGTCGGAGTCTGAATGACTTGTGATTGCCCGATTTCTTGTTCGGCCTGACCCGAAGCGGATTGGGGAGCTTCGTTGACTTCCTTTCTAAATCCTTTCAATGCCTTGCCGACACCCTCGCCTATCTGCGGCAGACGGCCTGCTCCGAAAATGATCAGCACGATGACCAGAATGATAATGAGTTCCGAGAAACCCATTGTGCCGAACATGTACGGCCTCGCATGTGATTAGGAAGGCAACTTTGCCGGATGAATGAATCTAGCCGTCTCTTAGATGTGGTGTCAAGAAAGGGTCAAAGTAGAATGTTCAGATGAGCGGTTTCAAGTTCCAAGTGCAACGGGTGAAGGAAGGCGCACCTGCGCGTAGGCTTCCAAGGGAGTGGCAAAGTCGAGACATTTTCTCGGGCGCGTGTTCAATCGCTGGACGATGGCGTTCAACTCGCGCTGGGTATAACCGGACAGGTCTGTCCCCTTGAGCAGGTACTGGCGCAGCAGGCCATTGGTGTTCTCGTTGGTGCCACGCTGCCACGGCGCATGCGGATCGGCAAAGAAGATCTGGAGCGCGAGCCGCTGCGACAACAGCTCGTGCTCGGCCATCTCTTTGCCCCGATCATACGTCAGAGTTTTCCGCAGTGGAGCGGGGACATGCCGAAATTTCTTCGTGAAGCCTTCTCGGGCACTTCTCGCATCCGTCCCGTCCATTCTGGCCAAGATAACCAAGCGGGTCGTCCGCTCCACCAAAGTCCCGACAGCCGACCTATTGCGCGCCCCCTTGATGAGGTCGCCTTCCCAGTGGCCCGGTACCGTGCGGGTGGCCACCTCGGCGGGACGTTCGGCGATGGGCGTCATATGGGGGATCTGGCCGCGGGGTCTGTTCCTCGTGCCCGAGGCTGGTGTGCCTTGCGTGCCTGACGCAACGCTGCCAACAGCTCGCTCCGCAGAGCTCCGCGTGGCAGCACATACAGGCCGACATAGATGGTCTCGGCCGAGAGGTGTTTGCTCATGTCGTCAGGATACGTGTGTCGGAGACGTCCCGCAATCTGCTCGGGCGAGCAGCCCTGCGTCAGCTGTGTCTGGACGTACTGCCACAGCCAGGGGTCCGCAAGTTTCCGCGATCGCCTGGGCTGACGGGCTCGGGCAGCGGCCTGCGTCTGTGCCGTGCAGGTGCGATAGGGGTGGCCGCGTGTGGTGTTGCGGGCTAATTCGCGGCTCACGGTGCTGGGGGTGCGCCCCAACACCGCCTTCATAACCCATCAGGGCTTGCAGTGTTGCACTTGGAGTTAGAACTCAAGAAGTGAAAGATCAGAGAAGAGACATGATTTCGGTTTGAAGTGGTAAGCCATGCACGACGGCTTCTCGATCCGATATATAGACGTCAAGCTCGCTCCTAATCCCAAACTCTCCCGGGAGGTAGATTCCCGGCTCGATAGAAAAGCAAGTTCTCGGCAGGAGCCGACGACTATCCTGAGTTTCCAGGTTGTCGATATTGGCGCCATTACCGTGAACCTCCTCACCAATCGAGTGGCCGGTTCGATGAATGAAGAAGTCGCCGTAGCCCGCTGCTCGAATCGTATTACGGCAGACATCATCAACTTCCCATCCGCAAGGAAATCGGCCTGTAGCCACGTGATCCTGGACAAACGATAGGGCCGCATCGCGCCCACGCCGAACGTGTTCAAAGATCATGCGCTGGTTTGCCGGCACCTGCTTGCCGGTATAGCCTGTCCAGGTGATATCCCCATAGACCGAGCCCGGTGCCGTTTGTTTCGCCCATAAATCAATCAGAACCAAATTGTCTCGCGTGATCAATGAGGAGCCTGACTCAGTCGGCCCATAATGGGGATCAGCACTATGGGCATCAACGGCTGCAATCGGAGCACTGGAGGTCGTCATGCCCGCATCGCGAATGCGTGAGAGAATGAACTGTTGTAGGTCATATTCAGATAATGGACGTTCGTTGGTGAGACAAGACACCACATGGAAGAAGGCCTCGTCGACGATGTTCCTGAGTGTCGTCACGGCGTACCGATGGGATTCCAGTTGCTCATCTGTCCAAACTGCCTCGAATCGTTGGACAAGATCGGCTGATGAGACCACATCGAGCCCAAAACTTCGAATCAACTCGACAGTACCTGCATCAACTCTGGACAGATACGGAATAGCGTTGAACGGTGAATACTGCATGGCGATTCGCCGTGGACCTCGTAATATGGAGGCCAATAACAGACGTTGTTGTTCCCACGAGACGTACTGCTGAACCTGACCGGGTAACTCATCCAACATATGCGGTTCGATCCTGTGAAGGAGTTTGACCGGTTCTCCAGACGTAGGGATCCAATAGTACCAGCGACGCGTGACATGTTGAGTCGGATCAAGGAGCAAGACCCGATAAGCGAGCGGGTCACTGCCGCGAAAGTCGTAGAAAAGCCATCCATCTACCGTGTCCATGCCCCGGAGTGCTTCTTGGATCACAACGATCTGCGTTTGGTGGGCCACGTCGCTCATGGGTTCCTATCTTACAGGGGCGTCAATCAAGCCCTCAAGTCTCCGTGTGATTCATGGTACAATAGGCACCCTATGATTCCAGAATCAACTCGAGACGTCCCATCTTATCGAATCACGCTCTTCTTCGGGCCTGAGTCGGTTGAGGGACAACCCGACGTGCTGGCCTGTGTGTTCAACGTGAAAAAACGGAGTTGGAAAGCGGGCATTCAGGTCTCTGTCGAGATGGGGATCGATCAACTGTCGGTTCTTCGACAGAAAATGCGCCTTGCTGATCGACTCGCGAAAACCTTGACGACACTCGACCCCCGTGAGCATCCTCACTACCAAGAACGCATAACGGATTTCTTTGCACAAGCTGTTTGTTGGTGCAAACTCGATCTCAGGCTGCAGATGGGGCTGGCCCAAGAAAATCAGCGAATCCGAGCCGATGAATTGACGATCGAATTGGATCAGGAGGCCGGCAATCGCGTAGACTATGTTCTCACCTACATCTTGGGAGAGTTGGATCTGGTCCCTGATCGTTCGGTGCCATCATCCTGTTAATGTCGAAGTCCATAGGGGGTTGCATTCAGCAGCGAATTTGTTATAACGCATGCCGGGACTAGTGTATGATCGTTCATGCATCCCATCGTTGTCGATTTGAAAAGGAAGGAGACGCTTCACGTGAGACTCCCAATCGTGGTTCTCATCGTTGTCATCACCTACTGTTCGATACTTGTCGCACCGGCTTGGAGTCAGTCGTCGTCCGCTGACACACAACAAGGGACGGCTGCTGGGGCTGGCATGGGAGCTGCCTCAGCTGCAGCGACGATCTTGTATTTTCCGTTTAAAGCAGCATTTGCCATTGGAGGCGGAATCGTCGGAGGTCTCGCTTATCTTTTTTCAGGATTCAGTGAACCAACGGCAAAAAGTATCTGGATCCCCAGCATGTTCGGGACCTATGTCATTACTCCGGAACATCTCAACGGCGATCGTCCGGTCCGTTTCCTGGGCGTTGCAGCCGAAAATACTGAGACGCCGGTCACACCAGCACCGATGAACGACCCTGCGCATTGAGTATGAAGCCTGTCATCGGTGTGACTTCGGATTTTAATGCCGGTGACAGGAAGGATATGGGCGGGCCAGAGCCAACCTACTTCTTGCGGGCCCGTTACATTCGTGCCGTTGAAGAACTTGGCGGTATTCCTCTGATCCTTCCTTTAGTAACGGAACCGTCTGCCCGACGACGGCTTCTTGACCGTGTCGATGGGTTGCTCATCACGGGCAGCGGACCGGACCTTTCACCGCGTCTCTATGGAGAGCATCAGCGCTACAAATTTCCGCTCGTGAGCGAACGCCGCGCCGACTTTGAATTGGAGTTAGTCCATCAAGCAAGGAAACGGGATCTTCCGCTTCTGGGAATCTGCGGAGGAATGCAGACCGTGAATGTTGCCTGTGGAGGAAGTCTGTATCAGGACATTTCCGCACAAGTCCCCGGCGCGTTGGATCATCGTCAAAAAGCAAAAGCGGTTCATGTCGTTCACCCGGTGACCGTGACACCTAAGAGCCTCTTGAACAAGGTGGTTGCAAGGAGAAGGCTCATGGTGAATAGTTCCCATCACCAATCGGTCAAGACAGTCGCTCCGTCGCTCAAGGCAAGTGCCGTGGCGCCCGATGGGATTATAGAGGCAATCGAATCCCACGCGCATCGGTTTCTACTCGCAATCCAATGGCACCCGGAATTCTTGTTCGAACGGCATGCGGTCCATCGTCGGCTGTTTGAAGCCCTGCTACGCGCGGCTCGTCGGATGCATACATGATCTCTCTGGACCATTCCAACAATCCCAACCAACAGGCTCCGGTGGTCTCTTGCCATCCTTTGACCTCAGCGAATTGATCTCACCACAACGAATCTTGGCACGCTGGGCTCGAGAGAGACTGTGAGCAGCCGACTTTTCCGAACGAAACCCATCGATCAAATCCTGGCCGACGCCGAGCACCCGGAGCATCGCCTCAAGAAAACTTTGACAGCCTGGGATCTCACGGCGCTTGGGATCGGCGCAATTATTGGGACCGGCATTTTCGTCCTGATCGGTACCGCCATAGTCGGTGATGAGCACAGGCCTGGAGCGGGACCGGGAATCATTCTCTCCTTCATTCTTTCCGGCGGCACCTGTGCGTTAGCCGCACTGTGTTATGCCGAATTTTCAGCGATGATCCCGGTCGCGGGGTCAGCGTACACATTTTCTTACGCCACGCTGGGTGAGTTTCTTGCCTGGATTACGGGGTGGAATCTGATCCTTGAATACGGTCTCGCGTGCGTGGCGGTTGCCATCGGCTGGTCGGGCTATTTCAACAAATTACTGAAGCTCGCGGGTCTGGAACTGCCCTATTGGGCAACCAATCCACCGCATTGGGCGGGTGGTCCGGAGGGAAGTATCGCCAATTTTCCAGCTGCGATCATCGTATTGTTGGTCATGGTCCTCCTCGTGATAGGAATTAAAGAAAGTGCGCGCGTAGCCGGTCTGATCGTACTCCTCAAACTTGGGGTGATTCTCTTTTTCATCGCGGTTGGGGCTCCCGCTGTCAACGCCGATAATTGGAAACCCTTCATGCCGAACGGCTTCGAGGGCGTTCGAGCCGCGGCGGCCATCATTTTCTTTGCCTATATCGGGTTTGATGCTGTCTCTACTGCTGCCGAGGAGGCCCGCAACCCTCAACGAGATGTTCCGATCGGTATCATTGGTTCGCTGGCTATTTGTACGGTGCTCTATATTTCCGTGGCGGCAGTGATCACCGGTCTGGTCCCGGTAACCCAAATTGATATTCATGCCCCGGTGGCCGAAGCGCTTAGTCTCGTGGGGTTCAAATGGGGCGCCGCTATTGTGGCTATCGGTGCTGTGGCGGGCATTACCAGCGTATTGGTTGTGATGATGCTGGGACAAATCCGCGTCTTCTTTGCCATCTCGCGCGATCAACTCTTAAGCCCTGGACTATCCAAGGTTCATCCCAGGTTTGGGACCCCGCATCGCGCAACCATTCTGACCGGAGTCGCCATCGCAATTCTTGCAGCGTTCTTTCAGATAGGGGATGCAGCCGATATGACCAACATTGGGACCTTCTTTGCCTTTGTGTTGGTCTGCTTTGGAGTCCTGCTGCTACGGTACACAAAGCCGGATCTGCCCAGGCCCTTTCGCATTCCCTTGATGCCTCTCGTGCCTATTTTGAGCATAACGGCATGTCTGTACCTAATGGCTGGTTTGCCATGGGCAACATGGATCCGTTTTGTGGTATGGACGATCATTGGCATTCTCGTGTATGTCGCGTATGGGATGAAACACAGCAAACTGGCCGCACAGGCAGTCAACAGTGGTTCGCTGTCACGATGAATCAGGGGCAATTGGTAATGGAGGCTAGTCCGACTTTCCAGAAGGCTGAGTTGCGGAAGCAGGAGCAGCGGTAGAAGTCTCTTCAACGGGAACTGTGGTAGTTCGAACCGTGTTCGTGACGGGAGCATTCGGAACAGGCGATTCAGAGACGGTACCTACTGGCGCGACCGCGGGCTTGGGGGGAGGAGCCGGTTTGGGTGTGGTGGTAGCTGGTTTGGGAGGTGCCGGCCTTTCTGGCTTAATGCCTCCTTCCCACGCTGGACCTGAATACATGTCCGCCGTTAAGCCCTTTGTCTTCCATTTTTCCTCAAAATCAGCAGCGGCCTTATTCGGTGTTTCACCGACGCCCATGACATCGTTCCAAGGATAGACTTTCGGTCCGATCTGGCAGCCGGATTCCGTCCTCCGCAAATACAAAGCGATCGGATTGCCACGGTAGGGCCCTAGAAAAATATGGACGGATCCAACGTGCTCAAGCAATGAGGCCATAAGGCCCTCCAAGGGACGTTCATGATGCCACAAGAGATGAGAAGAGGGCAAGATATTCAGGGGGAGGATGGAGGTTTTGCTTCCTCATTTCCTTGAGGTAAGGTTTGCCATCCTGTGGAACTCAAGGGAGCTCCTCGGAGACAATGTTCAAGGTTGTCTTCCCGGCTATTTTGAAAAGAATAGCAGGCTAAGGAAAGTCATAGATCGGCTTTCGAGGATCGTTCTCGGGTTTGGTCGATGGAGCGTAAGAGAGCCTTGTGGCTTCGGCAGCCCACCACAAGTTTGGCATCAGAAATCGTCACGGGTCGATAGGGAACAAGGAACCGTTTTTTCAAGCGACGGATACGCGCAAGAGATTGGGCCAACCGTCCGGCAGAGATGTCCCCGTTTGCTGCAGCCTTGTCCACGGCATTCAACGCGGCGACGACTCTGTTACGGTCCTTACAGATCAACGGCATGTCGCAACCAGCTTGGATAGCCTGTATCGTGGCGTCGCCGATGCCATAGTGGTCAATGATGGCATGCATCTCGAGATCGTCCGTCAACACGACACCGTCGTAATGCAACTCTTCACGAAGCAATCGTCCAATGATCGTCGAGGACAGGGTTGCTGGCCGGCTCTCATCCAAAGCCTGATACACAACGTGGGCTGTCATCATCGTTGCCACGCCGCTCGTAATCGCGCGTCGAAACGGAGGAAATTCAATGCGCTCGAGTCGTTCGCGCGTTGCCGGTACGCTGGGCAACTCCTTGTGTGAGTCCGAGTTGGTATCGCCATGGCCAGGAAAGTGCTTCCCACAGGCCACGACACGATTGTCTTGGAGGCCTCCCACTGTGGCCAACCCCAATTCAGACACGATATCAGGAGTCGTGCCGAATGCTCGATCACCAATGACGGGATTGGCGGGGTTGCTGTTTACATCCAACACCGGGGACATGTTCATGTTGATGCCGACGGTCTTGAGCTCTTTCGCGGTCGTCGCCGCTGCGGCGTAGGCTAATTCGGAGGAGCGGCACTGCCCCAGCACTTCGCACGATGGGAAAATCGTAAAATCTTTCGGCAACCGTGAGACTCGTCCGCCTTCTTGATCGATAGAGATGAGGAGGGGGGAGTGCGGACTACAGCGTTGAAGATCGATTGTTAGTTCAATGATTTGGGCGATCGATTCGAGATTTCTCGAAAACAGAATGACGCCACCGGGCTTATATTCCCGGAGAAAGGAAGCGAGTTCAGCTGAAACGGTGATGCCGTCGAACCCTATCATGAAGAGTTGGCCGATCTGGTCGTAAGACATCTTCGAACCGCCTTGCTCTTACCCTATAGAGAGCGATTGATGAGGAACTGGATCAACAGCCTTGTCCCGATGCCGGTTGGGCCTTTGGGGATGTATGCCCGCTCCCGCTCGCTCCAATCAGTGCTGGCGATGTCGAGATGCACCCATGGGACATCGCCGACGAACTTGCTCAAGAAGAGAGCAGCCGTGATCATGCCACCCCCCCGTCCACCGATGTTCCGCATGTCGGCCACATCGCTGCGCAGTTGCTCAAAGTATTCTTCCCATAACGGCATTTCCCATACCCGCTCACCTGCTCGAAGACCGGCCTTGCGAATCGCTTCTTTCAACGCCGCATCGGTACCGAACATTCCGATGGCGAACTGACCCAGCGCGACGACACAAGCTCCCGTCAGCGTGGCGATGTCGATAAGTGCGGCCGGCTTAAACCGGGTTGCGTAGGCGAGGCCGTCGGACAGGATCAGGCGGCCCTCGGCGTCGGTGTTCTGCACCTCCACGGTTTTTCCCGAAAGGGTCTTGACGACGTCACCAGGTCGCATCGCCCGTCCCCCCGGCATATTCTCCGCCGCTGGCAGGATGCTGATGAGATTGAGAGGCAACTTGAGACGAGCCGCCGCCCGCATCGCGGCCAACACTTCTGCTCCACCCGTCATGTCGGCCTTCATCTGTTCCATATTCTCCGCCGGTTTGAGCGAGATCCCACCCGTGTCGAAGGTGATCGTCTTACCGACGAGCACCACCGGGCGGTCGTCTTTTTTCTTGGCTCCTTGGTACTGGAGAATAATGAACTTCGGCGGTTCGTGGCTGCCTTTCGCAACCCCCAGCAAGGCACCCATACCAAGTTTTTCCATCTCTTTTTGTTCAAGGATTTTCAGATTCACACCGGCGTCCTTCGCCACGGTCTTAGCTTCACTGGCGATCCTCGTCGGTGTCATCACATTGGACGGATGGTTGCAGAGATCTCGAACGAAGACCGTCGCTTCAGCAGTCGCGACACCACGACGAATCCCTTCAGACAGCTGATGGAGTTGATCTTTCCGCGGAGCCAGAATGGTCATTGCCGCCACGTCCTTACCCGAGGCGTCGCTGCGATACGTCGTGAATTGATAGCTCCCTAAAATCGCTCCTTCGGTCACCGTCTGGCCCACGTCAATCGGCGAGGCCTCATGTGGCACGATGCTCGGCAACGCAATCGCAAAGGCGTCACATTTGGTGTGGCGAACCCGTTTGACGGCATGCCCCATCGCCTGTCGGATCTGATCCAAACCCAACTCATGTTTCTTTCCAAGGCCGACAAGAATCAGCCGCTTCGCCGGAAGCTTTCGGTGTGTATGAAATACGACCACCTCACCAGCCTTTCCGTCAAACTCCTTTGACTGCAAAAGCTCCCGAAGCGCCCCTCCGAGCGCTCGATCGAGAATGACCCCATCTTCCTGAGGCAGCCCCTCCCCTTCACAAAACAGAAGGACAAGTGCATCTGTGGCCTCGGTGTCGACTCGTCCTTGTTTCGCTTTAACCCGCATGATATTCATTCGATTCTCCTTTGATGTGTCAATCAACAAGCGTCACCGGTCGATTGATGGGTGTCATCATGACGTATGCATCCCGATCGCCGGAGAACGTCTTTCACACTCCCCGCACATCGGGTGCCCAGATGTGCTTATGGAGTTGCAACTGAAGGCGAATCGGTAGTCGATCCGCCAGGAGCCATTCGGCCAATTGTCGTGGATCCAGCGCACCGAATACCGGACTAAAGAGGACCGGACAGTGATCGATCAACCGAAAGCGATCCAGCATGGTTTTAGCCCATTCGTAATCACTCCGGTCTTGAATGACGAATTTCGCTTCGTCCTGTGGTCGCAAACGTTCGACATTGGGCCAGTGCATCCGTTCCGTCATGCCGCTTCCTGGGCACTTCACGTCCAGGATAATACGGACCGACGAGTGGACTATGGTGGTATCCACCGCTCCGCTTGTTTCAAGGAGGACCGTGAACCCTTCTTCGCACAACCGATGCAGCAGCGTAGCCGTATCCGGTTGTGCTAACGGTTCGCCTCCCGTCACCTCAACCAACTGACAACCATAGGATCGCACCGCGTCGAGAATATCATCAATGGACCGATCCGTTCCGCCGAAGAAGGCATAATCCGTGTCGCACCAGGTGCATCGCAGAGGACAACCGGTCAGACGCACAAATACGCAGGGCAGCCCGGCAAAGGTCGACTCACCTTGAACGCTATGAAAAATTTCAGTGATGCGCATGAGCAGTGTGTGAGCTTACCGAATAGTCGATTGAATGATTGGCCACAGAGACGGTTGATCCGATCACAGGCAGCAGCTCATCGCCATTTGACGATCGGCCAGTTTTTGCGTCGGGCGATGGAGGCCATGCCACGAATCGGATTCACCACCGTCGGATGACCTACGGCCCGGAGCAAGTCTAGATCGCCGGGACTGTCTCCGTACGCATAGCATTGGGACAGATCCAGCGCCAGTTCATGGATCGACCGATCGATGAGTCGGCGTTTCCCTTCCCCATAAGGAAGGGGAGGGACGAGGAAACCGGTATAGAGGCCGTTCTGTTGTTCCAACCGACTCGCAAAACATCGATCAGCTCGAAGCGCCTCAGCGACGGGGGCGATCAGGAAATCGATGGACCCTGTCACGAAAATGACGGCATGGCCAGCACGGCGATGCTCGTCGAGCATCCGCATGGCGGCGGGAGAGACACGAGGACATAATTCCTCGCGACAAAACTCCTCGCCCAACGGTTGGATCACTTGCGAAGGTTTGCCGGCCAGATACAGCTTCCGCTCGCGGAGCGGGTGCAGTGACAATGCCGGAAGATGTCGCATGAGCCAAGACACACTCTCGCGCGCTTCAGGCCAACCGACGACGCCGCGCCGCCACAGCCAGCGAAAAAATCTCACCTCGCTCGCTTCGCCAGGTAAAATGGTATTGTCGACATCGAAAAATGCCGCTATGGAAGAGGAGAGACCTCGTTGGTCTGTCCGTATCATGAGAAGAGCGTCCTCGGACAATGAGGTGCCGATTCTACCGGACGACCGGTTGATTGACAAGAATTTTACCCGCCTCCTATAATGCGCACTCCTTTCCCTCTCATAGCTGACTCGGGGCCTCAAGGCAGGGTGGTCAAACAAGCCTGCGACTGGGCCGCAGTGAGCGAAAGCCTGAGGCGTCCTTCTGAGTACGTTGAGGGGTTGAGCGATGAGCGAGCGCAGTGGCAGGCTTCGTTTCAACATCCTGCTGAGTGCCGAAGTGGTGGAATGGCAGACACGCACGTTTGAGGGGCGTGTGGCGAAAGCCGTGCGGGTTCAAGTCCCGCCTTCGGCACCATCAACGTCAACAGCTTCCGCTGATTTCCAGCTAAAGACTCCGGGCCATTTGGATCTAGACTTTCACCTATTCTCATAGGACACTGGTCCCTCGCGGGGTCTTTCTTTAGGGACCAGCAGGGTGGGCGGCCACCATCGCTAATCATTCGCGACGTGACAGGATCACTCCGATGAGTTGAGTCGGCTTTTGAGGTGCTGTCGGCGTCGCGCGCCTAGGAGCCTCATCATGAGTCTTACGAGTCACCATCCTGAGATGGATCTGCTGCGCAGGCAGGTCGCCGATCTCGCGCGTGAACTTGCCGAACGGGACCGAGTGCTGCACGAACGGAATCGTCACCTCCACGTCGCGCAAGCCCTTGCTCACCTGGGAAGTTGGAATTGGGACATCGCAAGCGGCGAAGTGGAATGGTCGGATGAACTCTACCGGATCTTCGGCTATGAGCCTCAATCACAAGAGATGACCTTCGACAGTTTCGTGTCGGTGGTACTTCCGGACGACCATGACCGGGTCCTGGCGTCGATCGATGACGCGTTGGCCGGGGCCGTACCATACGACATGGAATGCCGAATCGTGCGCCCCAATGGCGAAGTACGGACGATTCATTGCTGCGGCGAGGTGGTGCGTAACGGCAGTGGTCAGCCTCTTCGCATGTTGGGGACAGCCTTGGACATTACTGATCGCAAACAAACGGAACTCGCCCTCCAGCAACGCGAAGCGCACTTCAGTGCGCTGATTGAGCATTCCTCCGACATTATTACGATTCTCGATCCTGAAGGGACAATCCTGTTCGAAAGCCCATCATTTGAGCGATTGCTCGGTTACGCACAACACGAACTGGATGGCCGTATCGCCTTTGAGTTCGTTCATCAGGAGGACCTTCCTGTTGTGATCGAGAGGTTCCAATTACTCATCCAGAGGCCTGGAACGCCTCAAATGGCAGAATTCCGTTTTTGCCACAAAAATGGTTCGTGGCGTAGTTTCGAAGGAATCGGACGGGCGATCTATGATCCAGATGGTCGATGCAACGTCATCGTGAATTCACGCGACATTACCGAGCGAAAGCACACCGAGGCGATGCTGCGGATTTCGCAAGAAAAGCTCCGACAAACCCTCCAGGCGTCCGGTACAGGTCTATGGGACTGGAATACGGAAACGAACGAGGTGGTCTTATCCGAAGAGTGGAAGTGTCAGCTCGGCTATGAGCCAACGGAGATGTCAGACTCATTTGAGACATGGACGGCGCAGCTACACCCCGATGATCACAATAGGGCGGTTACGTATGTACGAGACTACGTGTCTCGGCGCGAGGGAGACTATCGACAGGAATTTCGAATGCGGCATAAGGACGGGACCTACCGATGGATCGAGGCGCGGGCCTCGTTTGTGACCGAAGCGAATGGTCGAAGAATCCGTCTCCTCGGCTCACACGTCGATATGACTGATCGCAAACGGATGGAAGAGTCGGCACGGGAGAGTGAAGAATGGTACAGGACTTTGGTCGAACTTTCACCATCGGGTGTATTCGTCTTCAGTGAAGGACGGACAGTCTATGTCAACCACACGGGCGTCGTTCTCCTGGGAGCGAAAGATGCTCAGGAAATTCTCGACCGGCCGACATTTGAGTTCGTTCATCCGGACTATCATCGAGAAGTCCGTGAGAATATGAAACGCCTGCTGAGCGGCGGCGTGTCCGTGCATAGTGCGGAACGAATCTATCTAAAGATGGATGGAACACCGATTCCGGCTCAGGTCGAGGCAGCTCGGATCACGTGGAACGGTAAGCCGGCCATCCTCGGCCTGTTCTCCGATATCACCGAGCGCAAGCGGAGTGCAGACCGTGTGCGGGAAATGAACCTGGCTTTAGCCCAGGCCATGCCGGGCATTGCCCGAGTCGACTTAGATGGCCGCTACTTGGAAGTGAATCAGCCCTACGCGGCGATGCTGGGGTATGAACCGTCCGAGTTGCTCGGACGAACATGGGAACCGGCGGTCCATTCCAAAGACCTGAGCATCGCCCAACATGCGTATGAGCGGTTGCTGGAAAAAGGAAAAGCGGAGTTCGAGTGTCGAGCTGTACGAAAAGATGGTTCCATCTTCTTTAAGCAGGTCTTGATGGTAAGAGGCAAACCGTCCGCCGGCGGTGTTCTTGGCTACCATTGTTTCATGCGCGACATCACCGAACGTAAACAGGTAGAGAAAGCGTTGGCCGAAATTAACGCCACGCTGGAACAGCAGGTATGCGATCGGACCGAAGCGCTGCGTCAGAGTGAGGAGCGCTTTCGACAATTCTTCGACAACGCGCCGAATGTGACCGCTCTGAAAGATCACAACGGGCGTTACGTGTATACCAATCGACAGTTCGACAGGGTATGCAGACTTTCCTCAAGCATAGCCATAGGGAAGACCGATGAGGAATTATTCTCTCCTGAGCAGGCGGCTCAGTTTCAATCACACGACCAACAGGTGTTACTCAATGACTTGGGACAAGAATTCGAGGAGATTATGCACCAGGAGGATGGATCCCATACCAGTATCGTGGTGAGATTCCCGGTCACCGATGCGTCAGGCCATCTCTCTGCCCTGGGCATCATTGCCACAGATATTACGGAACGGAAGCGAACGCAGGAGGCGTTGCGTGAAAGCGAGGCTCGGTGGCAGCAGTTCGCCGAGTCGGTCGGTTCAGCATTCTGGATCGCGGATATCGCGCTGGACGGACGGAAGGTCCTCTATGTCAACTCGGCATTCACCCTTATCTGGGGCATTGAGCGCGAAGAAATATATCAAAATTGGTCTCTGTGGCTCGACTCGATCCATCCGGATGACCGCATGCGGGTAGAGGCAGATCATGTTCGGTTTGTTTGCGGAGAAGCCACTGCGGTGTTCCATTGTGAATACCGGATTGTGGGACGAGACGGCCGTATCCGCTGGATTTCCGATCGCCGAGTCAGAATGGCTGGGTGGGAAAATCGCATTGCGGGTATTGCGGAGGACATTACACACCACAAGCATCAGTTGGCGCTGATGGCCCAAACGGAAGCCGTCGGAGGAATCGGAGGATGGGAAATCGATTTTCTGACCAACCATCTCTGGTGGAGTGACGAAACATACCGATTGCATGAGACGACGCCGGAGTTGTACAGCCCAACGGTGGATACGGCGGTGAACTTTTATACGCCGGAGAGTCGCCCCATTATTACCGAAGCCCTTCAAAAGGGGGTGGGACTGGGTGAAACGTGGGATGTGGAGTTGGACCTGATCACAGCCAAAGGACGTCGGATTGCCGTACGGGTCGCTGGTAAGGTCGATGTCGTGAACGGACGGACCGTGCGGGCGTATGGCACGTTCCAAGACATTACCGAACGCAAATGGGTCGAAGAGGCTCTTCGAACGGCCCATGATGAATTGGAGCGCAAAGTCGTTGAGCGCACCGCTGAGTTGCAGGCCAGCGAAGAGCGTTATACGCGTGCCACTGCTATCGGTAAGGTCGGAGTCTGGGAACTGGACGTCCTAACAGGTCAATACCACGGGGATGCGAACCTGAAAGCTCTCTTTGGCTATACGCCGGACGAACTCTCCACCGATCCCTATGCCTGGCTGAATCTGGTCCATCCGGATGATCGGCCGATCGCGATGAAGAACTGGGAACTGGTGCAGCGTGGAACAACCCATGCCTGTCACTACGAGCTGCGTCATATAAAGAAAGACGGCTCCGTTGTCTGGGGTGACGTGCGAGCCCGCGCTGTCCAAGATCAGAACGGACGACTGACCCACTTGATCGGCGCTACCGTCGATATCACTGAACGAAAGCGGATAGAAGACGCGTTGAGAGATAGTGAGGAGTGCTTTGCCAAGGCGTTCCAGGCTAGCCCCCATCCGGTCGTCATTAGTGAAGTGGACTCAGGTCGAGTGTTGGACACCAATGATGCCGCCTGTCAGTTGTTCGGATATCACAAAGAAGAGGTGGTCGGGAATACGACGATACAGATAGGGCTCTGGCCTTCGACGGAGGCACGGGACCGTTTCGTCGAACGGCTGAAACATTTCGGATCAGTCCGCAACATGGAGGTGACGCTCCAGAGGAAGGACGGCGATGTCCGTCAATGCCTGTTGTCGTCGGAGCTCATTGAGTTGAATGGCAAGTCATGCAGTGTAACGGTCGGGGATGATGTCACTGAAAGCAAGCGAATGGAACGAGCACTGAAGCGAACCCAGTTCTCGGTGGATCATGCAGTGGAGGCAATTTTATGGGTCGACCAGACCGGTCGAATATTCAACGTCAATGAAACCGCATGCCGGATGTTGGAGTATACGCGCCAGGACCTGATGACCATGACCGTGCATGACATCGATCCTAATTTCCCTGTGGAACGATGGCCGGAGCATTGGAAGTACGTAAAGGATCAAGGATCGTTGGCGTTCGAGGCGAAGTATTGGTCACGAACCGGCGCTGTCTTGGAGACGGAGGTGACCTTTAATTATCTGCAGTATGACGGGAAAGAGTATGGCTGTGCGATCCTAAGGGATATTGGAGAACGCAAACGGGCGGAAGCCGAGCTTCACCGCTCCCATACGTTCTTGCGGCAGGTCATCGACACAGACCCCGACTTCATTTTTGCCAAGGATCGTGAAGGACGTTTTACCATGGCCAACAAAGCTGTGGCCGATTGGTATGGCACGACGGTGGAAAACTTGATCGGGAAATCGGAAGCCGACTTCAATGCCAATGCGGACGAGGTGGAGTTCTTTCGGAAGAGCGATCTTGAGGTGATGCATTCCAGAAGGGATCGATTCATCCCCGAAGAGAGGATCACCGATGCAGGGGGAAGGACGCACTGGTTACAGACGGTCAAGAGGCCGATTTTGGACGACCAGGGGCGAGTTCATATGGTGCTCGGAACCGCGACCGATATCACCGAGCGTAAACGAATGGAAGAGATACTCCTGCAGCGGGAGCGAGACTTGAGCGCGGCACTTCAAGAACGGGAACGGATCAGTCAAGACCTCCACGATGGTATTCTCCAATCTTTGTATGCGGTCGGGCTCGGGTTGGAAACCTGTAAGCCGCTGATCAAGACACAACAAGCTCATGTGGCGAAGAAATTCATGGCGACACTGGATCAAGCCATTGGGCAGCTGAACCAAGTCATGGCGGAAGTCCGGAATTTTATTGCCGGGCTGGAATCCCAAGTGATGCAGGGTGGAGATTTCCCGACCGCTCTGCGGACCATGGTTGAAACGATGTCCATCGCATCTTCCGCCAGATGTCGAGTGAGGATCGATGACGCAGCAGCACGACGGCTTTCCACCGAACAGGCACTCCATATTATCAATATTGTACGGGAAGGGTTGAGTAATGCGCTGCGCCACAGTCGCGCCAAACAGATCACGGTATCGCTCCGGGATCTCATTCGCTCAGATCGTCTCGCCGTGACGGATGACGGTATTGGGTTTAATACACGTTCGGTTCAAGGAATTGGTCATGGATTAGTCAACATGGCGGCACGGGCTCAAAAGGTCCGCGGCTTGTTCGCCATCCAGTCGAAACCTGACAAGGGGACGAGGATCTCACTCGATCTTCCAAAGGATACTCATTATGCTCACAGCTAAAACTCAAGCCATTCGAGTATTGCTCGTCGATGATCACGAGGTCATTCGGGTGGGATTGCGGACGGTGCTCGGTCAAACCCAGGACGTCACCGTTGTCGGGGAAGCGGGTACGATGGCGGATGCAATCCAGCAAACGCAGCGGTTGAAACCCGACGTGATCTTGATGGATGTCCGACTGCCGGACGGGTCCGGTGTCGAGGTCTGTCGGGAAATTTTAGGGACGCTTCCGGAGACACGGGTCATTTTCTTGACGTCCTACGCCGACGATGACTCCATTCTCGCCGCAGTGCTCGCCGGCGCGCATGGCTATGTCCTCAAAGAAATCGATTCACCCGCATTGCTGGAGGCCATCCGCTCGGTTGCCAGCGGCCAGTCGATTTTGGACTCCAGTGTAACCGAACGCGCGCTGAGGTGGTTGAGAGGGCTTCACGATCTGCCGTCGACTCCTGGTACGGATCAACTGTCCTCTCAGGAAGAACGAGTCGTTGCACTGGTTGCCGAGGGAAAGACCAATAAGGAGATCGCCGTCGAGCTCGGACTCAGCGACAAGACCGTCAAGAACTATTTAGCAAACGTATTTCAAAAGCTCCGCATTACTCGGCGCGCACAGGCGGCCGCCTTTTTTGTGAAACGGCAAGGATGAACGACAACATTCGGCTCTACTGCTTTTAGGTGCAAAAATTTAACTTTGCGGCTATCCTTCACACCTGGGCTCTCTCCTTGCCTCTCATGTAAGTTCACGTCAACTGATTCGTATTCTTAACTATTCCGTGTGCGCACACCAGGAGGTTGTCTCGCATGACGGCTGGTCTCTTCCTAGGATTACTCCTGTTCCTTAGTTTCTTTCTGTGGATACTGATTCGACAGCGCCAAGAGAACGTCCTGAATGCAACCGTCATCGCGGCGACCAATTGTAGCGTGCTCGTGACGGATGCCACGCTGTCCCATCATCCCATCGTCTATGTCAATCCGACCTTTCTGTTGCTGACCGGCTACACCGAACAGGAGGTAATCGGCCAAACGACGTCGATCTTGGCCGGCCCGTATACAGATCGGGCTTCCATGGAAAAGCTTGCGATGGCCCTTCAGGATGGGCGGGCCTGTCGTGTGCGGTTGTGCCATTACCGCAAGAACGGCGCCTCATTTTGGAATGACGTATCGCTGTCACCGGTGAAAGACCGCCTGGGTCGGGCGACGTCGATGGTTTGGACTATGAGCGAAGTGCCACAGTTTGAGAAGATCTCAGAGGCGCATGACAGGACCCAGTACGAAGATATCACCGCTCGCCTGCATGCCGAACAGGCGCTCTGGGATAGCGAGACACGACTTGATCTTGCCGTCCAGATAGGGCAGGTAGGGCTCTTCGAACACGACCACCGGACTGATTCTCTCTCTTGGTCCCCGATCCTACGAGACATCTACGGTCTCGGTACGGATGAGCCGGCTTCATGGCAGCGCTACCTCGAATTGGTTCATCCTGACGATCGAGTCCGGGTCATCTCTACGGTCCAACAAGCCCGTGCTGCCACAGGCAATGGCCGGTATGAGGTCGAGCACCGTCTTGTCAGACCAGAGGGCGCCATGCGGCACATCAGTCTTCGTTCTGTGACTTGGTTTGATGGGGATGGGTCCTCGAGGCAGCCGGTTCGCACACTCGGGACGGTCGTCGATGTGACCGATCGGAAGAACGTGGATGCCCGGCGGCGCGAGACAGCGAGGATGGAAGCGATCGGCACCTTTGCTGGCGGTATCGCTCACGAGTTGAATAACGGTCTCACGGCTGTACTTGGCTTCAGCGAGTTGTCGCTCCCGTTGATTCCGGCTGAGAGCAAGGCTCATCGTCACATCAGGCAAGTCATAACGGCTGGGAAAAAATCCCGGGAACTGATCCAGCAGTTGCTGGCCTTCGGAGGGCACAACGACCAAGGTCGATGCTCACTGTTACTCCATTCCTTGGCGAAAGAATCCCTCCGCTTCCTTCGTCCGACGATCCCCTTGTGGATCGAACTCAAAGCGCAGGTTGCTCACTCGACCAACTCGATTTCGGCCAATGCCGTGCAGATGCATGAGATGATTTTCAATCTGGTCGATAACGCCCTTCGTGCGATGCAGAAGACAGGAGGAATCCTCGACGTTCAGCTTCAGAATCGAGAGTTTGCAACGGATCAGATCATACCTTCCGGTCGACTCCCCGCTGGATGGTACGTCTGCCTGAGCGTTCGGGATACAGGCGAGGGCATGGATCCTGAGAGAGTCAGTCGATTGGTTGCCTCATTTGTGTCGTCCAAAGCCGTCAGCGAGAGGCAGAGCGTGGGACTCGCGGTCGTCTACGACATCGTCACAGCGCATGGCGGTGCCTTGATGGTTGAGAGTCAAATTGGCGCCGGTACGACAGTATCGGTCTATCTCCCCGCTCTCCCGACTTGTGCTCCGTCAACGACTCAGGAAGAGGACCCGCTTTCCCACGGACACGAATGTATCTTATTCGTCGATGACGAAGACTCCGTGATTCGATTAGGCAGCGAGATGTTGGAATCCCTCGGCTACTATCCGGTGGTATGTAGGACGGCCGCCGAAGCATTGGAAGTCTTTCAAGCCGAACCCAAGCGGTTCGACTTGCTGATCACAGACCGAACGATGCCCGGCATGAGTGGGAATCGCCTGGCCCGAGAATGTCGGCGACTTCGACCGGATCTCCCAGTCATCCTCTGCAGCGGGTCCAATGGTGTAACTGGTCAGGACGACGCCATTTCGCAGGGCGCGACGGAATGCCTCTTAAAACCGCTTATGTTGCTTGAGCTGGCGTATGCCATCCGCCGGGCATTGAACCAGTCTCCTGCCTATCCGGATTCTATGGGTGTGCCGACCAATTCCGGTCCAGAACCATCAAGGATATCGATTGAGGTGTCGGATGCCGTCGGTCCTCGTGGTTGATGATCAGGACCAAGTTCGTCAGCTCATCCGGGAAACCTTGGAACTGGCGGGCTACCAGGTCGAAGAGGCCCGCGACGGGAAAGAGGGACTTGACCGGTATCGGGCTAGAGCGACGGATCTTGTCATCATGGATATTCTCATGCCGGACCAAGACGGGTTAGAGACCATCATGACGCTCCGCCGGGAGTTTCCCGATACTCGTATCATTGCGATGACTGGGGGAACTGATACGATCGGCATCCTTAATTTCTTGGACGTCGCAAAGATGCTTGGAGCCGGGCGGACGCTTCAAAAGCCATTCGAACTGAAAGTCTTGCTCGATACGGTTGCTGCCGAACTGACCATCTAGACACTCGCTGTGCAACACTCAACATACTTCGCATTGACATCACGACACGGTCCCGGCAGACTTCGCATTCTATGCCTGGATCAAGTCGATCATGAGATTTCTCAACCTGGCTCTGGGAACCCTCGTTGCCGCAGTCGGGTTCTGGCTCATATGGGGGGGAACGGTCTCGCCTGTCCTCGTGGTCGGATGGGCCCTGATCGTGGGGCTGTTCTTATGGTTCATGACGGAGTCGATCACGGAACTCTGGGCATGGTCTACCTTGTTGCTCGGCCTGGAGAGCTTTGCTTGGCCGTTGGTATTGATGATTCAACTCAGGGGTCAGACAGAATCGTTTCCCGAATCTGAAATGGGTACGATCCTTTCAGCCGTCGTGCTGGGTCTCTTCTCATCTGTATTTTGGATTTCGTTTTCTTACGGCCTGTTCAAACGAGGACGTAAGCCGGTTGCGGGTCTACCTGTGGAGCAGGCTGCGGCGGTGTCGATTTCCCGGGCGAACAAAAAGAAGAAAGGTATTTAGCCTTATCCATTTTCGATCGGATCCATGTCGACGACGAATTTGATCTGCCCGTTGCGATACTCTCGCTCCATTTTCCGGACGGAATCATGGATCCGTCGACTGAGAGCAGTTCCTTTTACCAAGATGCGATACTGCTGACGGCCTTTTGGACGTCTGCGTATTGCCGGCACCGGTCCTAAAACAATCAGAGGCTCCTGGTCACGGTCGTTCTGTTCAAGGTCCGCACCCCATCGCTTGGCCGCCTCTTCGACAATCCTAAGGTCTTTCCCGGTTACTGAGAGATCAGCCAAGTGGCAGACGGGCGGATAACGAAGAAGCCGGCGTGCGGCAAACTCTTCATTGTAAAAGTGATTGGGATTTCCTGAGATCAAGGCCTGTACAGCATGATGGGTAGGAAGACGCGTCTGTACGATGACTCGACCTCCGGTGGACGCCGGACATCCCAAGTTGGCAGCATCCACCAGCAAGTGATAAGTGCGCTCCGCTGCGCGAAAGTCCGAGACGTGCAGCCCGGAATCTGCTTGAAGGATCCCCACCAAGCCATAGCGGGGCAGTGGTTCCCGGTGAAACAGCGCTTGGGTACCAATTAGAACATCCCACGCGCTGGACCTGGTACCTTCCCACAGAGTTTGAGCCGATGCCGAATGCCGGAGTGTGTCGCCATCGAGCCGGGCGATTTTGGCCTGTCGGAATAAGCGACGAACTTCGGCTTCAACACGCTCGGTGCCGTCACCAACAGGACTCATACGGGGAGTACGGCACAAAGGGCAGAGATCCGGCAATCGATCTGCCTTACCACAGTAACGACAAATCATCCTGCCGGCTTCACGATAATAGGTAAACGGCACGCTACAGGAATCGCAACGAGGGATCCAGCCACAGTCTCGACAAACCAAGGTCCTGGCATAACCTTTCCTATTGAGGAAGAGCAGGATTTTGGCATGGTTCTGTAGGGCTTCGTGCATCGCTCGGATGAGTTTGTGGCTGAAGAGGGTTCCCGCCGGCTCGTTGCGAAGGTCAACGAGCTCAATCGTAGGTCGAAGGACAACTTCTTGTGGGACATGGTGGATCTCAACCTCGGGATCGAACCTCGATTCAAGGGATGGGTGAGCCGAGGCCAGTACAACGAGCGCCCGTTCGCTCTCAGCTCTCAAAGTGGCGACGTCTCTGGCGTGATAGCGAGGCTCCTGAGGTTCTTTCAGGGCAGAATCCTCTTCTCCTTCCACCCAGATCAGCCCGATCGATTTAAGAGGCGAAAATATGGCTGAACGGGTTCCTACGACTACCGAGGGGATCTGTCCTTGACTCGGTTGCCATTGACCCGACTCTGAAGATGGGCGTGCGAGGGTAATCTGGAAGCCCGTGAGACTTGAGAGCACTTGTTTCAACCACGATGCTCTCGCAATCTCGCCGGCAAGCACTATGGTGGATCTCTTCATTGAGTGCGCTTGCTGAATGGCGTCGGCAAGCCGGCTGAGTCGATGTTCCCACGGGGCATGAAGTACAAGTTTCCTCATGTGGTCGCTGTGAAGGCAATGTGTGACATGCGTTTTCCATGAGAGGTCGACCTCCGGGAGCGTCTCAATGGGCAGAATGCCGTCCACTGGTGTGCGACGATCATACTCGTCCAAGGCAAGCCTCCTACGCGGCTTGTGAAGCTCGACGTTGGTATTGTTTGAAGGCATGAGCGCTATCCACGACTTGTTGACGAGGGCGTCGATCCGCACGGCGTTTCCCTGTCGAGTTAATTGAAGTGTCGAGGACAGGATTCCTGGGGTTCGTCGGGCAATTCGGTCGAGAATTGGCTTCAAATAGTCTGGACAAAGGCCGGCTTCCAAGGCCGCGCGACCATCCGCAGTGGCCACGTATCGCGCGCGCGCGGTTTTTCTGGTTGCAATCGTGGGCAATATGAGCCGAAGACACTGGCCCCAGGGCGCAACATAGTAGTCTGCGATCTTGCGAGATAGTTCGAACAGCGCCGGAGGCAGTGTAGAAGCTTGCCCGTCGTGATCTAGAGAGAGGATTTCTTTAATGGAAGCAGGCTTTATCTCGGTCTCAAGATGATTATTCAGCGAGATGACGACCCCTTCCAGCACCGAACGTCCGAACGGGACCAGGACGCGACGCCCTATTGCTATGGTCTGAGCTAAGGTGACAGGGACGCGATAGGTGAAGGCCTTTGCGATATGGCGGGGCACGATAACGTCTGCATAGAGTGCCTCCATTCGGCGAGAAAGGGTCGAGGTCCCATCGGAATCCATGTCACATTCTAACAATCTGGCTGACGGTCTGGAAATGGGAAGGACACCGTCACATGGGTGTTCTCGCCAGGAAGGTTCCGATAAAACAGGGTCGTTAAGGGGAGAAATCAAATACCGATGCACTTCCGCCTAGTCCGACGCTATTCCGTCGGAGCTCCGGCGGTTGGCTGCTGAAAAGTATCCTGTTTGTTGGTGACTGTCGGTGTAGCACCACTCGCATCGGAGTTATTGACGGTACCTGATCCGTCATTCACAGAAACCTGGGAAGAATCGCCGACGGACAAGGTCCCTCGACCAGAGGAACCAGCTGTGTCTGAAGCAGCAGACGGAAGGAGCGGTTGGTCGTTACTTTCTCGCGCATCCAAACTCGAAGGATTGAGTTCGAGTCTTTGCATGTGAGTCTGCACGGCAGGTTTAAGTGCCGAAGCATCAGAAGTATAGAGAAGAATCTCCACGCGCCGATTCCTCGTGCGGCCCTCCTCTACTGTATTCGCGGCAGTTGGTTTGGTGTCACCGAGCCCCACTGCACTAATCCGTTCCGGTTCCACACCGCCCTTTTCTACGAGGTAACGGAGGACGCCGTTCGCGCGCACTTTGGACAACTCCCAATTGCTTGGATACCGCGACTTGAGCGAAGGGCCGATCTCCACGTTATCCGTGTGGCCTTCGACTCGGATCATCCTCATGTCGCCACTGGTGCGCAGGTATTCAATCAACTGATCGAGCACTGTGTAATTTTCAGCTTTAATAGCCGCATCCCCTGAGTCGTAGTGCAGGAACTTCGCGAGGTTCCCAAGGTTGAGGCGGCTTTGCCCCGACGCATCCTGTATTTTTAGCTTACTGGATACTAAATCAACTGGAACCACTTGACTGGCCTGAGCGGTGGGCGATTCCGGAATAGCTCCTACCGACGACTGAATAATGGGTGCCGAATATCCGACGAGTTTGAACCGGTCTCCTTTGATAACACGGGTGTTTGCCTTGATGACTTTGGCGACTGCCGTGTGAGATTCCAGCGACAGCACCTTGAGTTGACCGATTTTTCGTGGTGGAAGCCCGGCACTGTGACGATGAATATCAAGGAGATCACCGACCTTCAGTCCGTCCTCCTTCCCTCGATCCAGATACACAACGTTTGACTGCGAAACCAGCGTCATCGTCCGGTCGGCCTGAAGCTCAACAATCATGCCCTCGAGGTCAGAAATGCTTGATGCGGAGCTTGTCTCTACATCTGGAACCGGCGCAATGAAACGCGCGACAGGGTCCCCTGGGGAAATCGGTCCATAGCTGAGCACGGCCTCTACTGTTGTGAGAGCATGATCAGCGGCAGTCACCTTCACGACCGCTGAACGATTCATGACAAAACCGAGGTATTCCTTTGTCACCGGATGGAACACCTTCCGAACCCGCCGGTAGACGGTAAAAAGATCACCAACTGTCACGTCGGTGGGGTTGTTGAGCTTGAGATAAAGAGAATCTCGCTTCCCCAGAAGCATGCGATTGCCCGTTGATTGATTATCACCCGTTATCAAGTTTACGGTTCCGTCGATCGGAGATGTTTTCTGAATGGCACCGCTGGAAAAGGCGAGAGCAGCCTCTGAAGACCGAACGGAATCAATCTCTGGTGCCTGTGCAAGTGCTTCGTCGAGTGAGACGCCGATTCCTGAACACAGGACCAAAATGAGGGACGTCAAGGTTTTCATAGGTAGATTCCTTCTGAGGCTGAGGCTAGTGTTGCTTGGAAAAACATAGCAAAAGACGCTGTGTTGTCAAGAATTTGAGGAGATTGGCAAGAGATTTGACGGGCCGCTCTTTCCGATGGTAACGTGGGGTCATGTCATTTTTTATTTTCAGGGATCGTGATTGACCGATGAATGATAAAGAAAAAAAGGATCAGCGTCTCTCCGGAGGATTCCGCCAAAAGGAACGAATCGATACGCAGATCCATCGGCGACGAAAGGTCAAGGCGTTTTCTCCTCTCGAATCGGAATGGGAGAGTTCACAGACTGGTCCATCCTCTTGTGGGGTGACGGACAAAGCGAAGAGATTAGGCATTGATGTCTAATCGTGAGTTGCAATAAGAACCTAACTACTCACCTACCCACCTCCCGTTCTCATATCGTCATGCCTAGGGCTTTCGGGTCTGCCGGAATTAGGTCCTTTGTTCGCTTGCTATCCCCAAGACCGGGGCACTAAGATTTTACACATCTGGCCTACAATACCCTTTCCGTGTCAACACTTTGTGAGAGAAAATTAAATGACCGGAACCGAAGTCCTTCTTGAATATTTGACGAAGTTTTTTCCGGTCTTTCTCTTTATCTTGGTAACATTGGCCTTTGGAGTAGTGACATTGCTCGTCAGTTATTTTGTGCAACCTAGGTACCCGGAACCGGAAAAATTATCGACCTACCAATGCGGGGCCGAACCATTTTCTGACGCCCGCATGCCGTTCCCCGTCAGATATTACATTTTTGCGATGTTGTTCGTCATCTTCGACATTGAAGTGATCTTCCTCTATCCGTGGGCCGTCGTATTCACCAAGATCGGAGTGATTGGGTTGATCGAAATGATGATTTTTATCGGATTGTTCATCGTGGCCTATGTGTATGCTTGGCGAAAAGGCGCGCTGGAGTGGGACTGAGGATTGTATGGGACTGATCCAGCTGGGACGACACGAGAAAGACGGGGCACCGGACGTCTTCACGGGGTCTCTAGAAAAAGCCGTAAACTGGGCGAGGAAGGGTTCTCTCTGGCCGATGACCTTCGGGCTCGCCTGCTGCGCCATCGAGATGATGGCCGCCGTATCTTCTCGGTACGACATGGATCGGTTCGGAGCAGGAGTATTTCGCGGTTCGCCACGGCAGTCGGATTTGATGATCGTCGCCGGGACCGTGTGCAGGCGTATGGCGCCGGTGATTCGAAAGATTTACGACCAAATGCCGGAACCCAAATACGTGATTGCGATGGGCTCTTGTGCCACCTCAGGGAACATCTATGACAGTTACAGTGTCGTGCAGGGAGTCGACCGATTTATTCCCGTTGACATCTATGTGCCCGGCTGCCCTCCGACTCCGGAAGCGCTCTTGGACGGCATCCTAAAACTGCAGGAGCGCATTATGCAAAAACGTGTGTTTGTGACTCAACCGGAGCAGGTCAAGGCCGGTCTGAAGGTCTGACGCGTCGTTATGCATCCACTGCTCCAGAGAATTCAGCAGACGTTTTCGATCGAAGTCACAGGTCTGGCTGAGTGGCGAGGCGATGTAGCGGTGACTGTCTCGCGAGACAAACTTCATGAAGTTGCTCAGTTTTTGCGCAACGATCCTGGGATGGATTTCGATTATATCGTCCATGTGAGCTCTGTGGATTGGCCCGACGACGAAGAGCGATTCGAAGTCGTGTGGGAGTTCTATTCGATTCGGAAGCGGCATCGTATTCGACTTAAGACGCGGGTGCCTGAATCGGATTGTGTCGTTGAGTCCTTGACCGATCTTTGGAAAGGTGCCGATTTTATGGAACGTGAAGTTTTCGACATGATGGGTATCCGGTTTCGAAATCATCCCGACCTTCGCCGGATTTTAATGCCGGATGACTATACCGAAGGCTACCCTTTGCGTAAGGATTTTCCACTTCGGGGCAAAGGCTGGCGAGACACGTTTGATTTTCTAGATGAAGTTCCACGATAGGGTGTTTCATCATCATGGCATTTGAAGATCAAAGAACCACTGTCTACAAGATCAACCCGGAGCATCCGGAAAGCGAGTCGCTTCCGACTTTGCGGACCGAGGAACTCCTGCTCAACATGGGGCCTCAACACCCCAGCACGCACGGTGTCCTTAAGGTGATCCTAGAGTTGGAAGGGGAACGGTTGGTGAAATCTACGCCGGTGATGGGATACCTCCACCGGGGAGTGGAAAAGCTTGCTGAAGACGGTACGTATCATCAGTTCATTCCTCATACGGATCGGCTCGACTATGTTTGCGCGATGTACAACAACTTCGCCTATTGCCGTGCTGTTGAAAAACTCTTGAAGCTACAAGTCCCGGAGCGGGCGGAATACCTCCGGACGATCGTTGCGGAGGTTCAGCGCATCATTGGGCATCAATTTTGGCTGAGCGCCCAGGCGCTTGACATCGGGGCCATGACCGTCTTTTTTTACTGTTTTCGGGATCGCGAAATCCTACTCGATTGGTTCGACGAGCTGTGCGGGGCTCGTCTCACGACGAGCTGGTACCGAATCGGTGGGGTTGAGCGGGATTTGACGCCCTCGTTGATCGACAAGCTCAAACAGTTTTTGAATTACTTCCCACCGAAGATCGATGAATATCAGGTGTTTCTCGAGAGAAACCGCATTTGGCTTGGGCGCACCAAGGGGGTCGCCGTGATCTCCGCCGAAGATGCGGTCAATTTTGGATTGAGCGGACCGGTTCTTCGCGGGTCCGGTGTGGACTATGATCTTCGCAAGTACGAGCCCTATAGTGCCTATCCAAAGTGCGAGTTCAACGTACCGGTAGGAAAAAACGGAGATACGTATGATCGCTATTGGATTCGGGTAATGGAGCTCTACGAGAGCGTTAAGATCATTCGGCAATGTCTCGAGCAGATGCAGGAAGGACCCATCATGGCGGATGTTCCCAGCGTGACGCTCCCGCCGAAAGAACGGGTTTTTAC
>Ga0134126_10000740_pt1 | contig 41037 bp, 35 predicted proteins | sample KB31752_FD_96881 | JGI IMG/M metagenome (GOLD analysis project Ga0134126, IMG submission 96881) | Terrestrial soil microbial communities with excess Nitrogen fertilizer from Kellogg Biological Station, Michigan, USA - KB3-175-2 | ecosystem: Environmental > Terrestrial > Soil > Unclassified ...
AATGAGTTGGGACGCGCGCACAGATCTGACCTCCGACTAGAAGCAGGATACTTCACTTTCAGCCGATTGCGGTTCTTAGAGGGCTCTTATTTTGCTTCGACGCTTGTTCGACCTTAAGGACGAGGCGCTCGGCCTGACGGCCATCCCGCCGCTGCGGTCTGCCGTTGCAATTCTTTTATCGTTCGTCCAGCGCGGGAAGGGTAAAGGAGAATGTCGCTCCCGGCCCTGCCTCCGGCTCGACCCAAATGCGCCCGCCGTAGCGTTCCACAATCCTTTGGCAAATTGCCAGGCCAATCCCGGTGCCCGGGTACTTGGGTCCGGTATGGAGGCGCTTGAAGATGCCGAAAACTTTCTTTTGGTACTCCGGCGCAATGCCGATCCCGTTATCTCGAACCGAGAGCAGCCACATTGGGCCTTCGCGGCGGGCAGTTACGTGGACACGGGGCGCCGTTTCATCCCGCCGGTACTTGATCGAATTGTCGATTAAATTCTGGAGTAACTGCTGCAAGGCGACTTCCTGCACTCGCAATTTCGGCAGAATGTCATGCGTGATCTGCGCGTCTGTCTCGCGGATTGACGTCGATAGATTGGAAAGAGCGCCGGCAAGCGCCGTGGCCGCGTCGCTTTCTGCCTCATTTTCATCCGGCGCCCCGGAGACATGCGTATAGTCGAGGAGACCCTTAACAAGTAAGCCCATCCGCTGAGCGCCGCCTACCACGAAGCCAAGTGATTCCTTTCCTTTCGCATCGAGCAGTTCAGAGTAGCGCTTGTTAATGATCTCGCCATAAATCGCTATATTCCGAATTGGTTCCTGAAGGTCATGACTTGCCGAATAAGCAAACTGCTCCAGGTCCGAATTTGCGCGGCGAAGGCTATCGTTCGCCAATATAAGCGCTTCTTCCATTTCTTTCTGCTCGGATATATCCGTGCTAGAGCCGATCCACATCGAGATCTGCCCGTCTTCATTCCGCATCGCCTGAATACGGGTGAGATGCCACCGGTATACGCCGTCAGCGCGGCGAAGGCGATGGACAAATTGAAATGGCTCGCCGGTATTTACCGAGTGGCGCCAACGCCGGGCGTTCTCTTCGAGGTCATCAGGATGTACAAGTTGCGTCCACCCCCCATGTTGGATCTGCTCAAGAGACAGCCCCGTGAAGGTCATCCATTGCAGGTTAAGATAATCCAGGTCGCCGTCAGGCTTGGCTGTGAAGATTTTCTGCGGCATCGATTCGGCCAGAAAGCGAAACCGGTTGGCAGTCTCACGTACGTTCTCCTCCGTCGTTTCCGTGAGTTCATGCTGGCGTAGCGATCCGAGGAGCAGCGCCTGGTTCATGGCTGCCGTCTGCCGATAGGACGATGCAGTCTCTAGGATCTGGACAATAATTCCAACCGAAAGGCCATCCGCGCCAATCAGCGGCCACATGGTATACGACCGGTAGAAGGGATGGGAAGCCGAATCCTCCTGACCGGTATGGGTTTCGGCCTGTCCGGTTCGGTAAACCCGGTCGAGAAGCGGCCGGCATTCGTCCCCTGCTGCCACAACATCACAGAACGCGCTCCCGATCAGTTCTTCTTTAGGTCTACCGACGAGCCCGCAAAAAGCGGGATTGGCATAGCACACAACATGGCGAACTCCCGCCACCGCTGCGATTGGCATGGGCGAAGTCTCGCCGATTGGGCGGCAGATACCCTCGATATCGCTGTTCTGTTTTGCGCTGCCGGTTGATCTGCCATCCATCGACGTCCTCCTCTCGCGGTTTCTAGCTCCTGGCCTTCTGACGGGAGGTCTATTCTTTTGGCTCGGACCGGTCCGACCGCCTGGGGATTCCAGTGATCAGGTGATCGTAATCCGTGAGGCGTTCGCCGATGATCACTCCCTTGGAGGTGATTTCGTACTCACGAATGTCTTTGCTGTGGGCGCCCCCACGCATTTTGATGATCGTCGGTATCTTGCGAAGCTGCCCTTCGATCTCCACGTAGCGAAGCCGGATAATGTCATCGGTGAGAAACGATATGGAGTAACTGCTAACGGGGAACTCCGTGAACGTTTCCTCCATCTCTAACGTGCTCAGAATGGTAATGCCAATTCCGGTTAGGGCGAAGATCATCCGGTACAGAAATTCGCGGAAATCGGTGCGGAAACCGGGGGCGAGCGCCATCTCAAAACCCGCCAGCGAATCGATCACCAAGCGCCTGGCGCCTGTTTTCCTGATTGCATCGAGTATCTCCTGCATTGTTTCGTCCACAGAGAGGTCGAGCGGACGGAGATAGATCACTTGCAGGCTGCCATCGTGGAGCGGCGTATCCAGATCGAGACCAAAACTGCTGGCGCGCCCGGCATACTCGTCAGGACGTTCTTCGAATACCGCCACAATGCCCGGCTCCCCCAGGCGTATGCCCGCAGCGATGAATTGCGCTGCCAAAAGCGACTTTCCAGTCCCCGAAGAACCTGCAATCAAGAGGCTATCGCCTTCGGGAATGCCGCCGCCGAGCATCTCATCCAACTGCGGGATACCGATGGAAAGCCGCTTCTGACCGGGCATCTTCCTCGGACGTCCGGTTAGCCCGAGAGTACGCGAGAAGGCCTGCACTCCGGCATCCGTAATGCGGAAGGTGTGCATCCCCGGCACAGATGTCTGCCCGCGGAGTTTCATGATCTGCAACTTGCGCACAATCGAATTTCGCTCAACAATTTGATAAAGCCAAAAGAGACCATCGGCGACGGTAAACACGGGATTATCGCGCAACTCCGACTCGGCGTATTCACCGATCAGAAATGTCGTCGCTTCCAAGGCGGTCAGCAGAAGCCCCAGACGCTGCACGAACACCTGGATCTCCATTTCATTGTCGTGCGCTCCGCGCACTACCGTGCGAAAGGAGTCCACGACTACGATGCTGGGGCTGGCCGCTTCCACATCTTTCGCGATTTCATCCAGAATGCCCGCGAAGCCCCGATGGATCAGAATCTCGCTCAAATCGATAAAACGGACGGAGCTGTTTAACTTGGAAACATTGAAGAACGTATACTGCTGCTGGTAGCGCAGCATTTTCAAAGCGGGTTCACCGAGGACGGTGAAATAGAGCGCCGGGCGTTCCGGCGTTGCATTCGCGAACACGAATTGGTGCGCAAGCGTGGTCTTGCCGCATCCCGGAGCGCCTGCAATGATGTTGAAGGAGAATTGCGGAAGACCGCCGCCCAGAATCTCATCGAGGCCCGGGACCCCGGTCGGCAGTTTTTGGATGATCACTTTATCTTGTCGGGTCATGTCGATTTGCTTCCCCGGGATTTGTTAAGTTGAAGGACAAATCGGACCATATATCTTGCACCAGACGCGTCGTTAGAGCTTCGCCAATGAAGGCAACAAGCAATCGGAGCAATTGGGCTATGAGCGCCACACCTGGTTCCTCCGCATCGTCGTCGTTCGGTTCTTTTAAACCTTCTAAGGAGCCGTCCGGCTTGACACAGACTGCGCTAAGGCTATGATCTTCGCGCTTTGCGAGCATCAGAGCACGAGCCAGGAGCGCCCGGAAACCCGTGGCTCCCGCGAGCGTGCTAAGAGGACGGCGTAACTTCTCGGAGACGCGAAACGCCGCGGGCGTATTGGCTCCGGGAGCACTGCCCGCGCCGGCTTCATACGCAACAAGCCGCCTGGCGATATCTTGCGCCTCCGGACTGTTGGTTTGGTTCATCACTTCAGCCGGGCAATTCCAGTCAATAGCACGACTGTCCCCAGGTCAAGTCCTTGTCGCCGCACTGGAATTCCCTCAACGGCTTTTGACAAATCTCAAACCGCTGGGATGTTGCCTTGGGTAATCAAATGCGGCATCTTTAATTGCACCCGATAAGAGCATACAACTGCCCCTCCGCAAATGGAGACCCTCATTCGGCCAATTTCTTTACAATTTAACTGGACTCGATGCAGATGCTTGAGCGCGTTAACGGCGCGCTATGTGGCTCCGTGACTTCGGACATTTCGATCAGAGGACCGCGGTCAAAGCTGTATTGGACGACAGCACCAAGGAGAAGAAAAGCTCGTTCACAGTCCGATCAGCGAGTGCTCAGGCATTTCAGAAACGCCGGAGTGTACTGAGATTATCTCCCGCGACCCAGGCTGAAATCCGCACGGCACCCGCGGTCGACCCAAATGCCTCGCTGATCGTATCCCCAGGTAGAGCCCTGACGGCAGGGAGATCCGCTACGCTGGTTTAGCAACGTCACGCCCCGGCGGGTATCGGCGGTGCAATAATGCCGTTTTCCGTCGTCAGATGAGCAGGTAATCGTGCCGCCGTTTACTGGAGGACGATAGTCCCCACCCGGACGGCCGCGTCCGACAACAAAGTCGGCACGGCACCCGCGGTCCACCCAAATCCCTTGCCGATCGTATCCCCAGCTATAGCCCTGTGTACAAGGAGAGCCGCTACGCTGGTTAGCGAGCGCCACACCGCCGCGCGTATCGGTATCGCAATAGTGCCGCCTCCCATCGTCGGAGGAGCAGGTGATTGTGCTTCCTCCAGGACGATAACCGCCACCACCGGGACGACCACGTCCGACGACAAAGTCGGCACGGCACCCGCGGTCGACCCAAATCCCCCGCTGATCGTATCCCCATGTAGAGCCTTGGGTACAAGCCGAACCGCTGCGCTGCCGGACCATTTGCACGCCGCCGCGCGTGTCGGCCGCGCAATAATTCCGGCGACCATCATTCGAAGAGCAAGTGATTGAGGTCTGGGCCGGCGCGGATGTCGCCGTAATTAGATAAACGAAGGACAACGCCAACAGAACAAAATACTTGCGAAACAAGTAGCACCTCCAGAACGCACAAGCAGGATATCAGAAGGGGTGAAACCGAGGCGTCGTCCTTAGAGATCGCGGAGTTGGCGGCGTTCGCCGCCGCGAACGCCGCTATCCACGTGCTATTGCACCAGTTGGCGCTTTTTGCGCAGGAATGCCGGAGTATCGAAGTCGTTTGGAGCCTCTTCGGCGCCATATTCCGGTTGCTGTTCGGAATCGCCCGAATTTCCATCCTGCTCGGCATTCTGCGTGGAGTCAGCTGACGGCCGGTCGAAAATGGAGGCCGTGGCAGAGGACGAAGCGCGCGCGCCATCGGGCAGACCATCTCGCTGGAAGCCAGTCGCGATGACCGTGATCTTAACCTCGTCGTCCATCCCCTCGTCCATCACCACGCCGAAATTGATTTGTACGTCGTCGTTTTGTGTGGCGGTACGGATCAAATTACAGGCCTCATTCACATCGTGGATACCCAGTTTGCTTGACGCCGTAATGTTGATCAGCACTCCACGCGCGCCGAAAATGCCGCCTTCTTCCATAAGCGGGCTGTTGATCGCTTTCCGGGCCGCTTCGATAGAGGCGCTCTCGCCGGTGGCGCTTGCCGTGCCCATCATCGCGTAACCCATGCCCAGCATGATCGTGCGTATATCCGAAAAATCGCGATTGATCAGCCCAGGCGTCAGGATAATGTCCGCGATGCCCTGCACGGCCTGCCGGAGCACATCGTCCGCCATGCGGAACGCTTCGAAGAAGCCGGTGCCCTTGGGAGCGAGCGTTAGAAGCTTTTCATTCGGAATCGTAATGACGGTATCGCAGGACGACGCCAACTCGGAGAGGCCGCGCTCAGCCTGTTTCATCCTGCGATTTCCCTCAAACGAAAACGGTTTCGTAATCACCGCCACGGTCAGCGCGTTTAGTTCTTTGGCAAGCGAGGCTACGACCGGAGCGGCGCCTGTGCCGGTGCCTCCGCCGAGACCCGCCGTGACAAATACCATGTCGGCGCCTTCCAGTATCTCGATGATCCGTTCAGTGTCTTCCAAGGCGGCTTGCCGGCCGACCGATGGATCGGCTCCCGCCCCGAGCCCACTCGTCAGTTTTGTCCCGAGCGCCAGCTTATTGGATACCGGCGAGTGGCTAAGGGCCTGCTTATCCGTGTTGAGCACGTAAAACTCAGGCCCGGTAAGGCCGTCCTGCATCATGCGGGCAACGGCATTCGACCCTCCGCCACCAACGCCTACCACCTTGATGCGCGTGCCGAAGAGCACTTCTTCTTCAATCAGGAATTTCAAATCGTCGCTCATGATTTACCTACTTTCGTATCTCCGCGCCCGCGGAAAGCCCCCGCTGCTCCTCTGCTACCGCATCAGGGCAGAAAGACCGCCAACACTGCGCTTCCACTCCGACTTCAACTTCAAACGTCCGGAATACATCGCCAATCCGGCAGCCGTCGCCCAGATCGGCGTGTCCAGTTCTTCCGGCCAATCCTCGATGCCAATCGCCAGCCCGTTGCGAACCTGGCAATTCAGGACGCGCTCGGCGATATCGCACATGCCGTTCAGAAGCGCGCCGCCGCCCGTCAAAACCACTCCTTCAAGCAGTGATTGCTCCATGCCCACCCGGCGGATCTCGTCATACACGTGGCCCAGCAACTCCTCCGCACGCGCCTCCAGAATCTCGTTGAGCGTGCTGCGGAAAACCTCGCGCGGGGCTCTGCCTTCGGGAGAAGGCAGCTCAATCACGCTGTGGTCGGACGTAAGTCCGCTCAATGCCCAACCGTACTCGCGCTTCAAGTGTTCAGCGTCGTCGTAATTGGCTTTGAGGATGTAGGAGATGTCCCGCGTGAAATGGTCGCCCGCAATCGGCAGCGTAGTGGCAAGCATGAGCGCGTCGCCTTCGTAGATGGCGATGTGGGTGGACTGCGCTCCGATGTCCACAACGCAGACGCCGCGCGCGCGATCCTCGGGCAGCACCGACGCATACGCTCCGGCAACGGCCTCGAAGACGGATTCCTCGGCCGCCAGATGCGCCTCGTGTACGGCAGTCAGTAGAGCCTGGTGCTCTTGCGCCGATGCCGTGACCACGTGTACGTTCGCCTCCAGGCGGGCGCAAGCGATTCCGCGCGGATTCCTGTACCCGGCGCGGCCGTCCAGCGTGAAGTCCTGCGGGCAGACTTGCAATACGAGCCGGTCGTCTTCAAGGCGCACTTTGGCGGCGAGTTCAACCGCATACCGCAAATCGTCGATTTCGATCTGCCGTTTGCGGCCGAATTCATATAATCCCCGGCTGTTAATGCCCGATACGTTCGGGCCCCCGATGCCAAGAACCACGGCTTCCGGAGAAACCTGGGCGCGCCGCTCGGCTTCCTGCGTCGCAAACCGGATGCTCTCGGTAAGCGCCTCCTGATCGTTGAGACGGCCGCGGCTCCAGCCGGTCGATGGCGCTTCACCGTGCCCGAGAAAACGGATGCCGTCATTCTCGAGAACGCAAATTACCATTCGAGTATTGGTACTGCCGAGATCGAGCCCTACGGCAAGCCGGACCTTATTATTGGACATTTTTGGGATCTCCTACCACTGTGATCAAGTTATCCACGCGCAAGTCGAAGGTGGTCGAATCGGGCCGTTTCATCCTGATTTCGTTGTAGTTATTCAGGAAATTCGACATGCGCGAAGAATAGTTTTCGTCGCCCATCATGAGGCTCAGCACGCGATTGTCGAGGTGCTCCGCCACCACGAGATTGTTCGGATCGGATGCGTCCACCTCGGAAATGCGATCCGCTTGATGGCCGAGAGCATCGAGCATCGAAAGCACTCGCTGGACGCGCGCGCGGCGATCTTCCCGGTCCTCCGATTCGCGGATTCCGCCAATCACCGGCAGTGTGAACTGCGCCGCCATTTTCGGCCGCAGTATGAAACCGTCTTTATCGATCAGCGCGAACTCAGAAAGGCCGGTTTTGCGGCTCGGCGGCAAATGAATAAAGGCCACCGGGCGTCGCTCCTCAACCCGCACTCTTACCGTGTCCGGCCAGATCTTCGATACGCTCGCTTCCTCCACCCAATCAATCGCCAGCAGTTCTTGCCGGCGCCGATTGACGGGAACGAGGTAGAGACTGCGGCCAAAATCCGGCGCGAAGACGTGACGGATCTGGGAAGGCGACGCATAGTGAAGCCCCTCCACTTTCAAGCTCGGGCTTTGCCCGGCGAACTCGGTCGGTTCCGAAAGCTGAAACCGGCTATCTCTAATGAAAAACTCTTCAGTACGATGCCACGCAAACAGCGTTCCGACAAGCACCGTCATGCCGAGGGCGCCCCAGAGAATCACGCGGCTCCATGCAATTTTGTCGAACAGAGACGGCCGCTCGGCCTCTCGACGGCCTTGTGATCGCGCGGAGCTGTCGCTCGCTTCAGGCCGCCGTGCCATCCGCCGCCTCCTTGAGTTTCTCCAGAATCTTGTCGCCTGCCTGCGAAACGTTCCCCGCCCCGAGCGTGATGATCAGATCGCCCGGCTCGGCAGCGGCCGCAATCGCTTCAATTCCTTCAGCCATGCCGCGCACGTAGTGTACGGAACGATGGCCGTATGATCGCACTTTGTCGGCGAGAGCTTCGCCCGACACGCCCTCGATTCGATTCTCCGAAGCGGCGTAGATATCGAGAAGGTACACGTCGTCGGCCTGATGAAAAGCCGTGCCGAAATCGTCGAGCAGGAACTTCGTGCGAGTAAAGCGGTGCGGCTGAAAAAGAACGCGGATGTTCTTGTAGTCGGAAAGACGCGCCGCCGCGAGCGTAGCCTTCACTTCGGTCGGATGATGGCCATAATCGTCAACCACGGTGACACCGCCTTCCACGCCCCGAACCGTGAACCGGCGATCAACGCCCGTGAACTGAGCCAGCCCTTCGCGAATGCGTTCGACAGACAGCTCCATTTCAAGCCCCACCCCCAGAGCCGCTGTCGCATTCAGAACATTGTGGATGCCAGGCAGATTGAGTTGAAAGGCTCCGAGATCTTCGCCGCGCCGGCTGACACGGAAGGCGCTGCCGCGACCCTCAAGCCGGACATCCTGAATTTCAAGATCCACCTGCGCCGTTCGGCCGTAAGTAATCGTCCGGCGGCGAATGTCCGGAAAAATTCTCTGGATATTCGGATCTTCCATGCAAACGATGGCGGCGCCATAGAACGGAACCTTGTTAACGAACTCGGTAAAAGCTCCACGAATTTCGTCGATCGAGGCGTAGTGATCCAGATGCTCCCGGTCGATGTTCGTCACAATCGCGACAATCGGGGCCAACTTCAGAAAAGAGCCGTCGCTCTCGTCCGACTCGACAACCAGGAACTGGCTCTTGCCGATACGCGCATTCGAGCCACCCATGGAGCCGACCCGGCCGCCCACAACCACGGTAGGGTCGAGACCGGCCGCATTGAGAATCGTCGCCACCATGGAAGTGGTGGTGGTCTTTCCATGACTTCCGGCGACCGCGATGCCGAATTTCAGGCGCATCAGTTCAGCCAGCATTTCGCCGCGGGCGATTACGGGAATCTGGAGCCGGCGCGCCTCTGCCACTTCCGGGTTGTTTTCGTCAAGCGCTGAGGTGACCACAAGGGCCTTTGCTCCCGTGACATTCGAGGCATTGTGACCAATCAAAACGCGAGCGCCAAGCCGCACCAGGCGTTCCGTGATAGGGCTTGAGCGAAGGTCGGAACCCGAAACCTCATAGCCGAGGCTGAGGAGCACTTCCGCGATGCCGCTCATACCGATGCCCCCGATTCCCACGAAATGCACGTGCTGGGGCTTCAAAAACATTTCAAAGTAGTATTGTTCCGGCTTTCCGGGAGAGTGTCAATGCGAAATACCAGAGTTTTCAGAGCTTCCGCACTTTTTTTCTCGCAGCCGCTTCTTCCAGCACTTCCGCCGCGCGCTCCGCCGCCTCCGGACGAGCAAACCGACGTACTCGTTCACGCATGATCTCACGCTCCGATGGATTCTGCCGTAAATCTTCCACTTCGCGAAACAGGCGTTCTCCGGTTAGATCCCGATCGAGAATCATGCGCGCGGCGCCTGCATCGACAAACGCTTCGGCGTTCTTACGCTGATGGTCGTCGGCGGCAAAAGGAAAGGGGACCAGGATAGATGCCATTCCTGCCGCTGCGATTTCACCCACACTTCCGGCGCCGGAACGTCCGAGTACCAGATCGGCCTGTGCAAACGCACCGGGCATATCGCGAATGAACGGAACAACTTCGCCTTCCAGCCCGGAGGCGGCGAATTGTCTCGCGAAATCCTCCGTGTCATTCATTCCACACTGATGGATGATCCTGATTGGGATACGAGCGCTTCGGAACAGAGGCCAGCTTTCGCTCGACGCCCGGTTCAATGTCCGCGAGCCGCGGCTGCCGCCGGTAATCAATAGCGTAAACGGGCCACCGGCTTTGGGCGGAGTTCGGAAGAACTCCTCCCGGATCGGCACGCCGGTGAGTTCAACCTGTCCTGGCGGAAACCAGCGCTTCGTCGCTTCAAAGCCGACCAGCGCGCGATACACAAACGAAGCCAATCTCCGATTCGTCACGCCTGGAACTGCATTCGGCTCCATAACGATCAGCGGAACGCGGCGAAGCACGGCCGCAAGCGCAACCGGTCCAGCAACGTAGCCGCCCATGCTGAACACGGCGTCTGGGCGCCACCTTCCCATCATCAAGATTGCCGCTCCGATGCTAACGGGCAACTGCAGGGCTGTCCGCGCCTGTTTGCGCAGTCCAGCGCGATTGAATCCACCGATACGAATGAATTCCATTCGGAAACCGGCTTCAGGCGCCAGACGAGCTTCCATGCCTTCCGGCGTTCCGGCGAAAAGCACGTCGTGCCCCCGTTCGCGGAGCAAGCGCGCAACTGCGAGCGCCGGGAAAATATGGCCGCCGGTGCCGCCGCCCGTCATCAGAAAACGGTAGGACATGAGGATTTTCTAGATTAGCCCCTCAGAGGGGGCACTTCGAGACGAGTCTCGACGCTGCAGGCTGAGAGCCCTGCGCCACATATCGATGGTGGCTCGGACACTCGTGTCTGCCATGCCGAGACTCGTCTCGGCCTCTTATGCTGCATGTTCGCTCACGCTCAGCAACATGCCCAGGAGCAGCAGAGTGCTCAACAACGAACTGCCGCCGTAGCTGACCAGAGGCAATGGAATTCCCTTATTCGGAATCATGTCGAGGACAACGCTCATGTTGATCAGCGCCTGGACCACAATGCACGAGGTCACACTGAGGGCAAGATAACGACCAAAATCGTCGTTGGCAAACCAGTACAGACGAAATCCGCGCCAGAGCACAATCACAAAACCCGCCAGCAGCGCGGCGGAGCCAAGAAAGCCGGTTTCTTCGCCGATCACCGCGTAGATGAAATCGGTATGCGCTTCCGGGAGGAAGAGCATTTTCTGCTTTCCTTCCATGAGCCCCACCCCGACCAGTCCGCCGGAACCGACGGCAATCTTCGCCTGCCTCTGCTGATATCCGGGATCGCTTGTGGAAGCCGTCTGCTTGGCGTATTTCAGAACATGTCCCCCGGGGTCCAGCATTGTCAGGAGATGATGCTGCGGATCGACGAAATCGATCGCCCGGTTTAGCCGGTATGGTTTCATCGCGATGAACACCAAACCGAGGAAAAGCCCCATGGCTGCGGTTGCCGCGAGGAAACGGTAATCGAGTCCGGCGGCAAACATGACGACAATAGTCATGACAACCAGGACAACGGCTGTCCCCAGATCGGCGACCGCCACGAAAAACGCAATCGCGCAGATGGAAAGCGCAATGGGAAGCAGCGTGTACTTGTCGTTAATCGCACCGAGACGCTGCGGCAGGAAATAAGCCAAAAATAGCGCCAGCGCCGGCTTCGCGAACTCGGATGGCTGTACCGAGAAGATGCCCGCGTGCAGCCACCGATGGGTATTCCCGTCCGTCACATAAACGACCAGTAGCAGAAGCAGAACGATGCCGATGCCGGCGAACGCAACTTTCGGCGTGTTCCAACGCCGGTAATCCGAGCGTTTGCACCACAGCAGCACGATAAAGGAAAAAATCGCCCATCCAAGCTGTTTGACGACGAAATACCAGTCGGATACGTGGAATTTGACCTTGGCGATCTGTGAAGAAGAGCTGTACACCATCACCAGCCCAAAGCAGACCAAAGCAAGAATAGTGAAGAAAAGCGTCCAATCCGTTTTCAGCCTTTGCGCCATGGATGAATCCCGCGGTCCCCTCAGTCCGCAGCTTAAATCAATTCTGCCACTAATTGTTTAAACACTTTGCCCCGGTGCTCAAAATTCTCGAATTGATCGAAGCTTGCGCACGCAGGCGCAAGCAGCACAACATCGCCGGATTCGGCACGGGCGCTCGCGTGGCGCACGGCCTCGGCCATCGTGCCGCACCCGGCCAGCGGCACGGCGCCTTCCAGTTCGCTTGCGATCTTTTCGGCTGCCTTGCCGATGAGCAGCGCCGACTTCGCCTTGCGGTGCAATGGATCGCGAAGCGGACGGTAGTCGCTGCCTTTATCTTTGCCTCCCAAAATAATCCAGAGGTGGCCAGGAAAAGCGTCGATCGCCTTCAGCGTGGCGTCCACGTTCGTCGCCTTCGAATCGTTGTAATATTCAACCCCGTTGATACTTCGCACGAATTCGATGCGATGCTCCACGCCAGGAAACGTCGCTACGGCAATGCCAATTCCGTCGAGTGCGGCGCCCGCGAGATACGCCATCAATCCGGCGGCCATTACGTTCTCCACGTTGTGCATGCCTCGCAGGCGAACCTGCGACCGCTTCATAAACGGCTTTCCGTTAAACAGAAGATCGCTTCCCTCAAGCCCGATGCCCGACGGCGGCTTGCGCGATGAGCTAAACCAGAAGACTTCGGCTTTCGTCCGGCTCGCCAGGAGCCGGCAGTTCTCGTCATCGAAATTCAGCACGGCGCTGTCACCTCTTTGCTGGGTTTCAAATAGCCGCGCTTTCGCCCGCATATACGCTTCGAATGTGTGATGCCTATCGAGGTGATCGGGCGTAATGTTCAGGCAAGCGGCGATTTGGGCGCGGAAGCGATAGATGGTTTCGAGCTGAAAACTCGAAAGCTCCAGCACGTTCCATCGGTTCTCCCCCGAACTCTCGACCAGCGATGTGACCGCCGTTCCGATGTTGCCGCCCACTTGACATTCGATGCCGCATTCACGCAGGATGTGCCCGGTGAGCGCTGTTGTGGTGGTCTTGCCATTTGAACCGGTGATTCCAATGACAGGACCTTTCAGATAAGAGCTGGCGAGTTCCACTTCGCCGATCACCGGGATACCGCGCACGCGCGCTTCCGTCAGCAGAGGCGTCCCGTAAGGAACAGCGGGCGAAACCACGATGAGCTCGGGATTCCCTAGTTGGTCGATTGTCTGCTTCGCAATCGCCACATGATTGGTTTCGAGAAAGGCCCTGTCCTCCGGGCCCGGTTCTTTCTCGTCCATTGCCCGGACACGGGCGCCCTGCTTCAGCAGTAATTCGATGGCGGCCTGACCGGATCTCTTGACTCCGATAACCAGAACTTCGTGATCGCGTAAATCCATGCAGCGTGCTATCTCAGCTTCAGCGTCGTCAGCGCAAAGAGCGCCATCACCAGACCGGCGATCCAGAACCGCACGATCACCTTCGACTCAGGCCACCCCAGCGCTTCAAAATGATGGTGAATCGGCGCCATTTTGAAAATGCGTTTTCCACCGCGCAGCTTATAGCTGCCGACTTGCAAAATCACAGACAGCGCCTCGGCCACAAACACGCCTCCAATGAATATGAGCAGAACTTCTTCCTTAATCAGAACGGCGACAATACCCATGCCGCCTCCGAGCGCCAGCGATCCGACATCGCCCATGAAGACCTCGGCGGGATGGCAGTTGTACCAAAGGAATCCAATTGTGGCTCCGACCATCGACGCGCAGAAAATCGTCAACTCCTGAGAGTTGGGCAGGCGCGCCAGTCCGAGATATTTCGAGAACTCGGCATGGCTTGAAACATAGGTGAGCGCGGTCATCGCTCCGGAAGCGATGATCATCAGCCCCGTCGCCAAGCCGTCCAGCCCATCAGTGAGGTTCACGGCATTCGAGGACCCGACCATGATGAACACGATGAAGAGATAGAAGGGAACAAACGCCAGCGGATACGTCCAGAAATTGTTGGTCCAGGGTTCAATCAGCAGATCGGGGTGGAATTTCTTGAAGAACGGCACGTTAATGGCCGTGGAGTAAGCCTGATTGGCGTGTAGCAGCAGCAGCAGAAAGCCGACGAGCATTGCACAAAGCACCTGGCCCAGCACCTTCTGGCGCGCAGTGAGGCCCAGGTTCCGGCGTTTGGCGATTTTTCTGTAGTCGTCGATAAATCCGATGATGCCGAATCCAACGAGCCCGAGCAGTGCAATCCAGACATATTCATTGGTGAGATCGGCCCAGAGCAGCGTTGGCACCACGATCGAAATCACAATCAGGATTCCGCCCATAGTCGGAGTGCCGGACTTCTTCTGGTGCGACTTGGGGCCGTCTTCGCGAATATGTTGCCCGTAAGCAAGTTCGCGGAGTTTTCGGATCATCCACGGCCCCAGGGCGAGAGATAGAACGAGAGCCGTGAGACTCGAAAGCGCGACCCGCGTCGTAATATAGCCAAAGACGCGAAAAGCCGGTACGTATGTGTGTAAGACCTGGGAGAGCAGCCAATAAAGCATCGATCAGGATTCCATCGCGGCAAGCGCGTGCTCCACGTGAGTTCCCCGCGAACCTTTAAACAGGATCGCATCGCCCGGCTTCACAAACCGGCGCAGAAACGCTCCGGCAGCCTCAGGCTTCTCGAAAAAGTAAGTTTCCTGCCCGGCGGCAGCTCTGCGACTGGCAGCTTCGACCAACGGCCGCGCGGCGCCTTGAATTCCGACGATTACATCGATTCCTGAGCTTGCGGCGTACTCGCCCACCTCGGCGTGAAGCTTCTCCGCCCAGTTCCCCAGTTCCAGCATTTCGCCCAGCACAGCGATCCGCCGTCCGGCCGGCTCGCCCTTCAACACATCGATCATGAAGCGAACGGCATCGGGATTGGAATTGTAGCAATCGTCCAGGATGGTCACACTCCGCCATTGCCTTCTCTCCCCACGCATGCGGCCTGGCGCCAGCCGGATCACCGCGGATGCTAACGTTGACAGCTCGATTCCGAAGATTGTCGCAACCGCCAGCGCGGCCAGAACGTTCTGAATGCCGTGCCGCCCAGGCAATGAACTGCGAAATCGCACGCCGCTGACCGAGAATGCAACGCCCTCCGGCAGGATCTCCACATCGTCCCCGCGCAATTCAGCTTGTTCCGACAGGCCATAGGTGACAACTCGTCCCGAAAATATATCTCGAAAAGCTAGAACTCGCGAATCGTCCGCGTTCAGAACGGCAACTCCGTCCGGGGGAAGAGATTCAATCAGTTCACGTTTTGCGAGCGCGATCGCGTCAACAGATTCGAACGCCTCGATGTGCGCGTAGCCGACGTTGGTGACTACTCCGATCTGTGGTTCGGCGAGAGTCGCCAGCGCGCGAATCTCGCCCGCGTGGTTCATCCCGAGTTCCATCACGCCGACCTCGGCTGAGCCGGGCATACGCAGCAGCGAAAGAGGAACTCCCAGATGATTATTCAGATTGCCTGCCGTTTTCCCAACTTCGAAGCGCGTGGCAAGCAGTGCGGCAACGGCGTCTTTCGTCGTGGTCTTGCCGGCGCTGCCGGTTATAGCGACAACCGGCTTCGCCCAGCGGCGGCGCGCCCACAATCCAAGAATCTGAAGGGCCGCCAGTGTGTCGCGGACCTGAAGCAACGGACCGGCGGGAGCCTTTATATCGTCGCTAACTATCGCCGCGATGGCTCCCCTTGCAAAGCCTGCATTAACATACGCGTGGCCATCCTGATTGTCGCCCCGGATCGCAAAGAACAGATCGCCCGGATTGACCGTGCGCGAATCGATGCTCCAACCCGTCACCAACTCGCCGGGCAACTCCGTCTCGACGCGAGCCTCCAGTACGTTGCGAATTTCTCGAAGCGGGATGTCCAGCCTAGTTTCCTCCGGCGTCCGGCTGCCGCGAATGGCCGAGGCCGCGCAACACGCGACGGGCTACCTCGCGATCGTCAAAGGGGATCGGTCCGTCCCGCAAGACCTGATACGTCTCGTGCCCCTTGCCTGCGAGGAGCACAATATCGCCGGGCTTCGCTTCCTGAATGGCTCTATGGATCGCCTTCTCGCGATCGGGCTCAGCCACATAGGGAGTGTCAAACCGCTGTAAGCCGATCGTGGCATCGTTCATGATCGCCAGCGGATCTTCACTACGCGGATTGTCGGAAGTGAGCACCACGAAGTCGCTCGCCTCAGCGGCGGCAATGCCCATCAAAGGCCGCTTCGTGCGATCGCGATCTCCGCCGCAGCCGAAAAGTGTGATAATCCGTTTCGGCTTCAACCCGCGTGCGGCGGCAATCACATTCCGCAGTGCGTCGTCGGTATGAGCATAATCGACAACAACCATAAACGGTTGTCCTTCATCGACGCGCTCAAATCGTCCCGGCACTCTCGATAGGTTTCCGACACCTTTCACAATCTGTTCTGCCTGAATGCCGTAAGTAAGGGCAGCCGCGCAAGCGAGCAGAATGTTGTAGACATTGAAGCGCCCAACAAGCGGCGATTCGAGCGTGAACCGCTCATCTCCGGTATCGACGTCGAAGCGCAAGCCCTCAAATGACGATTGGATATTTAACGCGCGAACAACTCTTCCAGGACCGGGTGATTTTTGGTCGATGCCATACCAGAAGAGCTCGGAGTTCGCGGCGGCCGCACGGCTGCGGCCCCACTCGTCGTCCATATTGACCACCGAAAACCGTGGTGGTGGCCCCTCTTTGGGTTCAAATAGCAGCCGTTTTGCCGCAAAATACGCCTCCATCGTGAGATGGTAATCGAGATGGTCGCGTGACAGATTCGTGAACGCCGCCGTGTGGAAGCCCATCGCATAAATGCGGCCAAGATCCAAGGCATGAGACGATGCTTCAAGCGTCGCGTGCGTTCCACCCGCTATCTCAAGCTCGTGAAACATGCGGAACAGATCGAGCGATTCAGGCGTCGTGTTCACGGCCGGCAGAATGCGCCCGGCAAGGTGGTATTCGATCGTGCCAATGAGCGCCGTTGTTTTACCAGCTGCCCGCAAAATAGAATCGATCAGCAAGGCGCTGGTCGTTTTGCCGTTGGTGCCCGTCACCGCGGTTAGGGCGATGCGTTCATCGGGCTTATTGTAGAAATTCCGCGCGGCCACCGCCAGCGCCCGCCGCCCATGACTTACCTGAATCCAGGCGTCGTGAAAGCCGGGAGGGCGTGGATGGTCGCCGACAACTCCGACAGCTCCCTTGGCAATGGCGACGGCGGCAAACTGTGCTCCGTCTACCTTCGCGCCCGCAAACGCAAAAAACAAGTATCCAGGACCAACTTTGCGGGAATCATAAGCGAGACCGCTCACATCGGTGTCCGCGATTCCAAGCGGCAACTCCGATGTGAGCGAGACTCCCACCAATAGGTCTTTAAGTTTCATTTCGGTTGAGAAGACTCCCTCATGAGCGGTCTGTGCGCGCTCATCGCATGAATAACACTCGGACGTGCTCGCCGGGTAGCAGCGCAGCGCCGGGCTCCGGCCGCTGCGCGCGCGCCAGGCCGCGCCCTTTCATGTCCACTTGTACACCCTTCGCCGTCGCCTCTTCCATTACACCTTTTATGGTTTTGCCAATGAAATCGGGCGCTTGGGGGGCCACAACGTTCTGGGCCCGTATCACCTGGATGGCGCCGTCATCGGACGGATCGCCAAGGGCGCGCTGTAGTTCTTCGGGCGTCAACGGATTGGCGGCATCGGCAATCGCCAGATCGTCTTCCTGCCCTTTCGGCTGGACCTTGTTGTCCGGCGGCTCTTTGATCTCGTCCGGCAAATCCCTGGGCACTCCCATCAGGCGAAGGGCTTCGCTCATTACGTTCTTAAAGGCAGGTCCCGACGCCGTAGCGCCAAATGCCGTCGTCCCCGAGACCGTAACCACTACCACAATTGCCGGGTTCGCCACCGGAGCAAAGCCTAAAAAGGAAGCATTATACCGGTGCGTATATAGATGGTGCGCCGTGTCGAAGATCTGAGCGGTGCCGGTCTTCCCGGCGGTCGTGTAGCCGAGCACATGAGCGCGGGGTCCCGTCCCACCGGGCAGCGTCACGCGCTCCATCAACTGGTGCATCGTGAAAGCTGTCTGCGGCTTTAGCACCCGCACCGGTTTCGGGCGTGCCCGTTCGATCTTCTGGCCCCCTGGCTCCTGTTCGCTTAGAACAACCCGCGGGCGTACCAGAAAACCTCCGTTTGCGATCACCGAGCCAGCCTCGGCCAGTTGAACTGACGTGACGCTTACCTCCTGGCCCATGGGAACGGAGCCAATCGATGTAGGTCCCCATCGAGAAAGCGGCCTCACTAGGCCAGGCGCCTCGGCCGGCAGCTCGATACCCGTCCGATGGCCGAAGCCGAAAAGATGAATGTATTTTAGAAGGTTCGCATTTCCAACCGCCATTCCGATCCGGATCGCGCCGACATTGCTCGATTTCGCAAGAACATCCGCCGCCGATAAGATTCCGTGGGGATGTGAATCGTGGACGATACGATTGGCGATACGGATAGACCCGTTGCCGCAGTCAATGAGCGTGCTTGGGCGAATATTGGTCGTTTCGAGCGCCGCCGTCAACGTAACGACCTTAAAGACGGAACCGGGTTCGAATGGAGCGACTACGGCATAATCCTCGCGACCGTAAAATCGCGAGCCCGGCTTCATTTTCTCATTCAGATCGTAGGTCGGATAGTTTGCAAGCGCCAGCACGTCCCCTGTATAGGGATTCATCGCAACAATGCTTCCGCGCTCGGCGTGTTCTCTCGTGACGGCTTCCGCAATTTCCCGCTCGGCAATGAACTGCAGCCGGCTATCGATGGTCAAGGTGACGTTTTTGCCGACGACCGGAGCTTTTTCGATTTCGGAATCGTACCCTTGCCGGTGTACGTCGGTCGTTATGCGGGCCAAACCGGCCGTGCCCCGCAGATCTTTGTCCAACTTTCTTTCGACGCCGGCGATTCCGACACCCTCGGCGTTCACATTGCCGATGACATGCGCCGCAAGCTGGCCGTTCGGATATGACCGTGCCGTGCCTTTGCGAATATCGACCCAATCGAGGTTCAGTTTGCGGATCGCGTCCACTTCCGCTTGGGAGGCATCGGAATCGACGATCAGATAGCCTCGATGCCTCGCAGCGGCGCTCACCAGATCGCTAAAAATCTCTTGTTTGTCGAGGTGAAGCACGCTCGCGAGCAAGCCTGCCGCCGTGTCCTTATCGGGCATCCGCAGCGGGTTCACCGTCACAATCGGCACTTCGGAGCTGATCGCCAGGTAATTTCCGTTGCGGTCGAAAATAGCCCCGCGCGGAGCCTGAATGTGGTCCAGTTTTTCCTGCTGGATATCGGCCAGATGTCTGTATTTATCGTGCTGAAAAACTTGTAATTGCAGGAGGCGTAAGGCAATCGCTAGGGCCCATACGAAGAATATGAGCCCCAGGATCGCTACTCTTTGGACGGATTTCGAGAGGGGTGCGAGGGGCGGCGTTTCCATCTTGATTGCACGGCCCACCGGGAGCCGCAGCCTCGTTCAATGAACATAACCGGCGCTGCCGCCGTTGTTAGCGCGCGACCTCCCCGAAACTGGACGGCATCCGGTTGCGGGCTTCATGCCGGACCGTTCCATCCAAAAATTGCACTTGCTGCGGCGCTGGGTCCACAAGCTTCAGTCGCGCCGCCATTCTATTCAGATTATCCTGGCTCAACAACTGGGCCTCAGCCACGTTCAGCGTTGCCCGTTCCTGCTTGAGTTGTTCCTGCTCCTGCCGCAACTGCTGAATGTGGTAACCCTCCATTGTGTTATATGCAGCCGGGAACAGACCGGCGATCACAAACATCGCCACGGCAAATCCGGTCGCCACCGCGCGAAAACTGGCGCGGCGGGCTACTGGATCGACAGCGCGGACCACCGCCGTATTGTCGATCCTCTTTACGTACAGATAAACGTCTTCGTTCGCCAACGGACGCAACCGCCATGACTCGGTCCGCGGCCTCACGGCGACGTTCATTAAATCGATGTCTTCCCGTACTCCTACAAAACCCCTGACAATCGTTGCCAGTGACGCCATCTTCGTTCCCTCTCGACTCTTCCTTTACGCTTCAGTTCATTACAAGCGCCCGCAGCTTGGCGCTACGCGACGCCGGATTTTCTAACACCTCTTGCTCGGCAGGCCTGATCACGTGCTTTGTCAGAATGGTCGCCCGCCCCTCGCGAGCCAGCGACTGGAATGCTCTCTTAACGATTCGATCTTCCGTCGACATAAACGTCAGCACAACGAACCGGCCTCCGGACCGTAACCGCTCCGGAACCAACCGGAGCAGCTGTTCCAATTCTTCAAATTCCTCATTCACCCTCAACCGCAGAGCCATGAATGTCTGCGTTGCCGGGTGGATTCTCCCCGTCCGCGGCACGGCCTCTTCAATCACTCGGGCCAGACGGCCTGTCGTAAGAATCGGCCGCGCGCGGACGATTGCTCTGGAGATTCTTCGCGACCTCCTTTCTTCGCCGAGCCCAAAAATCAAATCGGCGAGTTCCTTCTCGGACAAGTGATTCACAAGATCCGCCGCGGTCAGCCCCTGGCCGCGATCCATTCGCATATCCAGCGGACCATCCTCCATCAACGAAAATCCCCGTTCAGCGGCGCTAAGCTGATAGCGGCTCACCCCAAGATCCGCGAGCACTCCGTCTATCCGCTCCACGCCATTCCTTTCAAGCGCCTGCGGCAAACTCGAAAAAGCGCCCCGATGAAACCGGATTCGCTCAGACCAGGGCGCCGTATTCTTACCTGCCAATTCCAGCGACTCGGCGTCGCGATCGCAGGCAATGACAAAACCTGTTTGCAAACGCTGCGCGATTGCCGCCGAATGACCGCCCAACCCGGCGGTCGCATCCAAATAAATACCGTCCGGCCTTATCGCCAGATATTCCAGCGATTCGGCAAGCAACACCGGATAATGCCAGGCGGCCGCATCCATACTGGAGCACTAACGCAACCCCTTCTTCTCAAGGTCCTGCACTTTCCCGCCAAGGCCGGCCATGGCCTTCGAAAACCGCTGCTCGTAAACATCGTTCCCGGTCACCTCGATGCGCTGCTTAAAGCACCGGAGATGAACCTGCTCGCCTTCCATCCGCAGCGCGCGGCGTAATTCGGCTGGCATCAGCACTCTTCCCTGTGCATCCACGTCCGAATCCGCGCCGAAGTGATACGCCACGAAAGCGACATCTTCCTTCAATTCCGTATCGTCCCCACCCTGCTCCAGCAAGATTTCGTTTTGCCGCCAGACAGAAATAGGGTAAATTCGTGCTGTGGAGCCGTCGACTGTTGTGACAAACACCCGCTGGTCGCCGAGGGCAGCTACGTACTCGGCGATTGCCGCCGGCAACTTCAACCGCCCCTTTTCGTCGACACGTGCACTCAGAAACCCACGAGGGGCTTCGATCACCGCCGCCGATCCGGATTGGCCGCTTGCCTGGTCCACTTCAACCCACTCTGAACCCTTTTAGTCCACCAACCCGATCTTTGCATGTACGTGATTCCTTTGCAATAGATTTCTGTAGCGGAATTTTCCGTAAGTAGTTGTTTCGCCTACTCTTCGCCGCGTGTGAGCTGGTGCGCTTTGAGTTACTACTCAACCGCACGAGATCTGAAGTTGGATTACACGGCCTGAAAGCAGCAGTCTTCGCTTTCGGCGGCACAAACGGAAAGAGTTCCGGGCCCAGAGTTCAAACTTTGCTGCTAGTGTGCCATCGGGCTATAGCCGGTCATCGAACTTCAGATCCAAGCGTCTGAGAGCTTCTTGAAAATCCGGATCGGCAGCGTTCAGCGCCGAGTCGGTCAAGTCATTTAAGTGAAAGGGTTCGAATAGCGCCCAATTCAAAAGATCGGCTCCGTGCCGGGACTCATAGCAAACGCCATCGAATCCAAGTTTATAGATTGCCGTCGCCACTTTTTGAGTGAGCGACCGGTTCTGCGACATCAAGAGCGCCAGATCAAACTCAATCGCTTTTGCCCCAATAGTTTCGGAACGGACAAGCTCAGGCTCGAGTTCTTTTCTTAAGTAGGAGAGCCACTCGGAAGAGTAGATGTGCGCATAGCGCTTGCCGGCGGGCAAAGCACTTCCGATTTTTCGTGCAGCAAGCCAACTGCCGACGGGAGCAGGAACCTCAACCTCCGGCTACGAACGCGCGGGCGGCATTCAGAACCTTTTTGCCATCAATTTCCATATCACCGTCCCGGAGGAGTGAGATCGGTACTGCGTCGTCTAGCTCTGGATTCAATCCGAGTAGCCACGCTTGAATGACCGCCGGAGTGTCGAACTCTGAAAGCCTGGCTGCGATATGATACGCAAGCCGCAGGCGCGCCTCTACGTCCCTCTGGGGCCTGACCTGTTCATGCAGCCAACGATCAATGGCCCGGGCATCTTTGATGGACGCGATATACGCAGTCAACTTCCGGCCAATAAGGGCAACCAAGCTTTCCACCACGGCGGGAAAGTCAGCCTGCGTAGCCTTCCGATGCGCTTCCACATCCGGACGCGGTATTGTCGCTGCGTGGGTACCCATGACACTGGTTTCTGCCCTAATTGTAACATCAAAATCCCATATATTTCCCATTAGGATTACACCTCTTTTGTAGACGGCATCGGCCTTTCCTTCGCTCTGAGTATGAGCGAGGGCCACCGTACAAGGAGGCCTATTCTCTTGTAATTTGATGAAAACAAAACGAGATAAAAAGAAGCATGCTTGGTGATTTGGGCTGAGCCAGTCCCGCTAAAGCGTAGCGTAAGCGTTAAGATCGTTTTGGACCGAAGTTGGCCAGGAGGACCAGAGATTTTCCTGTGGTCACTCACAAGCTCTCAGGCCTACGGAAGGTCGCCGAAATAGCGCCAACACTCAAGGCTTTTTCCAAAGGATCGGCTCAGAGAACGTGATACCGGGTTTAAAGCGGAATGATGCCTGTGCGGGGACCAATGCTGCGCCGCCCCCGGCCAGCTCGATCAGGACAGGGAAAACTTCTCTTCAGGCAATCCGCGCGGACTTTTCCGATACGCGAATTTCAGCATAGGCGGAGCGACGAGCGTTGTCGCAACAGTCATGAAAACCACAACCGCGTAAACCGACTCGGTGATCACGCCCATTCCTAATCCAATCTGGGCAACCACCATTCCGACTTCGCCTCGCGGAATCATTCCGACTCCGACGCGTAACATGTCCGCTCTGCCGAGGCGCCACGCGCCGACTCCGCAGCCGATCAGTTTCGTCACAATGGCAGCAATTAAAACTCCCACCGACAGCCAGAGCGTCGCCGCACTGCCGAAGACTGAAATATTCAGGTGTATTCCAATCCCCGCCAGGAAAAATGGCACAAGCAGTTCGTTGATGCCCTGGGCAAGGTCGTGTACACGGCGATTCACAGTTTCGGACAGAGCCATGCCGGCAAGAAAAGCGCCTACAATTGCAGCGACACCGAGCCATACAGCGAGAACCGAGAGGCTGAACAGAAGTAATAGGGCAAGGTTGAATTGCGCCTCGGTTGAGGTCAGTTTTTGTTCGACGCGCGGAATAACGCGGCCCAGCGCATGGCTTCCATATTTTGCGATGAGCACCGTGAATGCAGCGGCCATCACAAATGTGGTGACAAGGCTGGCGACGTTGACGTCGCCTTTCGCGACGCTGCTTACAAACGCAAGGACCAGTAAGCCCAAAACATCGTCGATCACCGCGGCCGCCAGAATCACCTTGCTCGCTCGTTCCTGCAGCAGTCCTTTCGCGGCCAGCACCTGAGCGGTGATGCCAACGCTGGTCGCAACCATAGCCGCGCCGACGAAAAGCGCCTCCACCCACGAGGCATGGATCGCGGCCATGATGGCGTAGCCGACTCCAAAGGGGAGCACGACACCGAGTGTCGCCACAAGCATGGCCGTCCCGCCTACGCGGAGCAACTCCGACGACTTCACCTCCAGGCCCACAACGAACAGAAGAAACATCACACCGAGCTCCGAAAGAGCGGCGAGAACCTGATCCGGCTGCACCCAACCGAGAACGCTGGGACCGAGAACGACACCGGCGAGAATCTCACCCACAATCCCCGGTTGGCCCAAGCGTTCCATTAATTCGCCGAGCAGTTTTGCCACGCCGAAGACGAGCAGCAGTTCCAAAGGCAAATGCACTGGATTGCTGGTTGCCGCAAACAGCAATGCAGGCGCGATGTCCAAATCTAATCTCATAAGCTGCCACTAGAAAATGACATAGTTACGAAGTTAACGCGAGAAATAACCTAGCTTGAAATTTTTTTGAAATGACTAGCCGCCTGCACATACGACGCACTGCGACGCGGAAAAGTACTAGCGAACGAGAGTTGCCGCCGATTGTGTCCCAGAACAGGGAGTCCCGCTGCTTGTATTCCATGATCGAACTTGAAACTATCGATCAACTTTCCCGGTTCAAAGAAATCGAACCTGAGTGGCTCTCTTTTGCGAACACCGTACCGGGACTGACACCCTTTCAGTTGCCGGCGTGGCAGCTCACTTGGTGGGATCACTACGGAAGTGGCGAGTTGCACGTTATGGCGTTCCGCGACCGCAACTCGATGGTAGGCCTGGTTCCCGCATTTCTACATAGCTGGAAGGGCAAACGGCAGATGACGCTGATCGGGTCGGGAATTTCGGACTACCTCGATCCCGCGATCTCCCCGAACTACAACGAGGCCGTCGTGACTTGCTTGCGAGATCACCTGCAATCGATCGATTACGACGTGTGCGATTGGCAAGATCTCTCCCGCAACACCCCGCTACAACTATTGCGAACGGACAAGAGTTACGCCTTTGAGATCGCGCCCGGCGTGCCTTGCACCGAGATACGGGTTTCGGGATCCTTCGAGGACTTCTGGCAAGCACGATCGAAAGATTTGCGGCGGAACGTGCGGCGCTACGGCGATCGCGCCGGAGCATCGGGTGAGTTGCAGTTTGATGCGACGAGCGAAGCTGATCTCGATCTGGTCGAAGCGTTGATCCGATTGCACGCCGCGCGTTGGGAAAAAGAAGGGCAACCGGGAATGGTGGCGGCGAACGGATCGGCTGAGTTTTTAAAAAAAGTTTTCCCGCGGCTTGCACGCGCCGGAATGCTCCTCCTCTTCAGCATGCGATACAAGCGCAAGATCGCAGCAGTGATAGCGGCATTTCCGTACAGACGCATCTTGTATTCCTATCTCAGCGCGTTCGACCCGGAGGCCGAGCACTTCGGATTCGGGCGGGCACTATTGTTCGAGGCTCTGCGTTATTCTCACGAAAATCATTACAGTGCCTGGAATTTCCTGCGCGGCTCCGAGCCGTACAAATATTCGTGGGGCGCCAAAGATATTCCGAGATGCCGGTTGCTCCTGAAACGCCGGGCGCAAATCCAGAGTGCTTCGAGTGGTTGATTCCACGCGACGATCAAGTCACCGGTCGGGAATGCTCGTCGACAACCGAGCGATAGAGCGATAGATATTCGGATACCATACGACGCGAATCAAAACGAACCTCAGCCGTCGCCCGGCAGATCTCCGGAGAGATATCGGAACTGAATCTCACGGCCTCAAGCATTTGCCGCAGCGAATCCGCGATAAATCCGGTTTTGCCGTGATCCACAATTTCAGGCAATGCTCCCGAACGGAACGCAACCACAGGAGTTCCGCAAGCGGTTGCCTCCATTGCCACTAAAGAGCTTGTTTCAGCGACAAGGCTCGGAATAAGCAGACAGCGCGCATTCGCCAGTAAGTGGATTTTTGCGGTAAGCCCGACTGCTCCGACATAGCGGCGCTTTGCATCGAGCAGCGGCTGTATCGAATTTTGAAAATATAACTGATGGTCTCGAAACGGATGGACGGGCCCCGCAACTATCATTGGCAGGTCCAACTCACGAGCAATCTCGATGGCGAGATGGACGCCCTTTTCCGGACAGATCCGGCCAAGCCAGAGGAGTGAGTCTCTCTCGCCCTCCAAGTTGCGGTATGTGTCCAAATCAATGCCGTTGGCGACGACCGGCAACTTGGCAGATCTTTCAGTTGAGATTGCCTGCGCTCTGGAGACACAATTGAGGCTTATCCGAGTCTCACGGAAGATCGCCTCCGGATACCATGCGACGGGCAGATGCAGAGTGGCGAGCATCGGCACGCTCCGTGCCGGAAGATAGGAGTGGAAATCGAGGCCATGGAAATGGATCAAATCGACGGAATAGCGCTCCAGGCAATCTTCAATCAACTCCCGGTGCGCGTACTGCGCCTGCGCACGCGCATCCTCGGAAATCTCGCCATTGGCAAGCGGCGATGCGATCAGTTCACCCGCTGTCCGCGAACTCTTTGCGGCAATCACGATTGAACGGCGCCCTACGGCAGCCAGCCCGTGATCTACAAGCGATAAGATCTGCTCGGCTCCGCCGCCGGAATCCGGCCCGACCGGCAGCAGGGGATAGCCAACGTTCAATACGGTCATATTCAACCGAGATCTAGACGGCGCCGGGCTGCCTGTGCCAACCTCCGCCACTCGCGTCCGTTCATTCCCCAATCGAATCGCTCATAAAAAAGAGTTCCCGGATGCGGCGGCTTGGTGAAGTCATACTCGGGGGCCGCTCGCACCGGTTCATAGCAAAGCGGAAATTGAGATAAAACATTTTGCTGGCTGGCGTAAGACGCGAGCAATTTACGCTTGGCGAGCCGTCCGGCATCGCCTAGCGCCCTTTGTTCGAATGGAGCCAGTGAGTTCTGTAGAAACGTTTCGGCTTCCATGCCGCTTTCGCTTGCATGATAGGAAGCAAACTCAAGCACGCAAGGGCTAGAAGCGCCGGCGCCGCGGAGACACGCAACGGCATAGTGGACCGCCGCAGCAGTGGAATCGTGATCCGGATGGCCGCCTTCGTAGCTGTGCGTTAAGACGAAGCGAGGACGGAGCCTGGTGAATATAGAGACGAGACGTAACGTCAATTGAGGCATCCGGAAGGCAGCCTGTTGATCGGGGATCCAGAGACAGATTGCGCGATCCGGGAAGATTTCACCCGCTTGCAGGCTCGCGCGAAATTCATTTCGTCGCAATTGGGCGTAATCGAGCCATGTGGCCACGCCTGCATTCCGGATATCCGGACCGTTTCGCGGCGCTCCATCGGTCGTATGCACGATTGCCCGTATTTCCTGAAAATAGGGGATCAGTGAGCCCAAGCCAATTAATTCGTCGTCGGGGTGAGCGGCGACGATTGCGACAGGGCGCCTGAATAATTCTTTATCGGGTCGGAGTATTCGCCTGCGCATCCGAAACTCGCACTCACCACAGCGTATGTTGAATCCAAGTACAAAGATGCTGATGAGATGCCTGAACGTACCCAGAAATTTTGCGAGATCCGGCTCGATGCATAGTTAACAGGATTCGGGCGCCCGAACATTCGCCGGGAAACGCTGGGACAGCACAGACGTCATCGGGTTAGGGGCAGCCTGCACAACAACTAACAAACATTTGATGCGCCCCGCCACAGGACAAATTGATGAGAACTAGAGCGATCGGAGTACGTTGGACCGTCGGCAACGTGAGCAATGCCGGATTCACCGCGCTGAGGCTTTCCATCTGTTCAGCGTGGAACTTATTCGGCAAGCATGCTCGATATGCGGTATGCGTAAATTCAGTTCCGATCCAAACCGCCCGGCTTGCGACCGGGCCCGTCCCGGGCGAAGTACTGTGGCTTCAGTCCGATTCTCTGTTGCCGGATTGGCTAAATAGCTACGTCGATCGCTCGATGGCGGAAGGGGTGGCATGGAAACTCGCGCCGGTCCGCGTCTTTAAGGACCGATACGAAATTGCGCTGGATAATGACGTGATTCTCTGGAAAAAGCCAGAGGCGATGAAGCAATGGCTGGATTCCGACGATCCGAAGGCATGTCTGCTGGCACAAGACGTTCAGCGCTGCCTCGGACAATTCGCTCCGCTCTGCGATCCTCGCGCCATCAATTCCGGAATTCGCGGTCTCCCGCCCGGCTTCGATTTGGAAGGGCGTCTTCAACAGATTCTTGAGGGCATTCCATCGCTCTGCGCTCGGAGCTGGACGAACAGGGATTGCAGGCTGCCGCCCTCTCGCAAGCAAATCTCTTCCTGGTGAGTACGGACGATGTTTCAATCTGTTCCCCGTTTCCGATGCACCAGGATTCGCTTGGGCGATGCGGCGTGCATTTCGTCGGCCTAAACCAAAAGCAACTTCCATGGGAATTGGAGGGCAAGCAGGCGAATGAAGTGATTCACGCCAGGTGGGAACGCTTTAGGCACGAGCTCCACAGCCGAATTTGGCCCGGCGAGTTATGCACGACATGAGCTAAACGATTTCGAACGCTCCGGCAGTATTGGCGCGGTTCGACAGCATCTTCGTTGTACGATTCTCTTGGACACATCTGTGCCACAAGATCATCGCAACAACTTCTTAGCCCGATGCCGGATCCTGCACGTCACGGATGATGATGCCCAGCACTGTTTGCTGATGAACATCCTGAAGCCGGATAACTCATTCTCTATTGAGCGCATCCAAACAGGGATACAGGCTCTGAAGGCATTGCATTCCCGCGCGACAGACCAATTACCGAATCTCGTAATCATCCCCTGGATCATGCCTCTGCTGACAAGCCGCGAGTTTACGACGGAGATGAAATCGGATGAGCGCACGCGAGCAATTCCCCTGATTGTTATGAGCGCTTCGTTGCCGTCCGAGGAAATTGTCGCTCTCTATGAAGCGGGGGTTAGCTGTGTGGTGACTACCGGTACGGATTATGATTCTTTGTGCGCCGCACTGAAGGCCCTGAAGAATCTTTGGGTGGATTGGGTGATGCTTCCCTACTCCCGCTGGCCTTAATTGCCGCAGTTCAGCGCGGTTCGAGCTGAGCAACTCGCTAAAAAGTTTGCCGGTACTCGCCGAACACACGGCGAAACGTGTTCGAAATCTCGCCAACCGTTGCGCACGCACGGCAGGCGTTGAGGATGTGAGGCATGAGATTCCCAGCTCCGACGGCGGCTTCTTCCAATCGTTCCAGAGCCGGCTGCACATCCGCTAACGATCGCGACGTTCGGACAGCGCGCAATCGGGCGATCTGTCCGCGTTCGAGTTCCGGGTCGATGCGGAACGGTCTGAGCGTGTCCTGTTCCGCGGCTTGAAACTTGTTCACTCCGACTACGATCCGTCGCTGTTCTTCAACAGCCCGCTGATATTCGTAGGCGGCATTCTGGATCTCGCCCTGAATGTAGCCGCGTTCGATGGCGGCTAGTGTTCCTCCCATTGCGTCAATCCGTGCGATGTACGAGCGCGCGGCGGATTCCATATCGTCGGTGAGTTTCTCGATGTGCTCGCTGCCGCCAAGGGGATCGGCTACCTGCGTAACTCCGGTTTCATACGCAAGAACCTGCTGAGTTCGGAGCGCAATGCGAGCCGACTGCTCCGTTGGTAGTGAAAGAGCTTCGTCGCGTCCATTTGTGTGCAGCGACTGCGTGCCGCCCAGGACGGCCGCAAGCGCCTGGACCGCGACGCGAACAATATTGTTGTCCGGCTGCTGCGCAGTCAGCGTGGAACCTCCGGTCTGCGTATGAAAGCGCAGCATGCAGGATCTGTCAGTTTTCGCGCCGAACCGCTCACGCATAATGTACGCCCAGAGCCTTCGCGCCGCTCGGAACTTCGCAATCTCTTCGAGAAAGTTGTTATGCGCGTTGAAGAAGAAGCTCAAGCGCGGGGCAAAGGCCTCAACATTCAAGCCCGCCTCAACCGCCGCCTGCACGTAGGCTATGCCATTTGCCAGAGTAAAGGCGATCTCCTGGACGGCAGTGGATCCCGCCTCACGAATGTGATAACCGCTAATCGAGATGGTGTTCCATTCGGGAAGTTCGCGGCCAGCCCAGGCAAATAGGTCTGTGACGATGCGCATTGCCGGACGAGGCGGATAGATATAGGTTCCGCGAGCAATGTATTCTTTCAGGATGTCGTTCTGGACCGTGCCGCACAGTTTCGCGCGAGCGGCGCCCTGTCGTTCAGCCACGATGACGTACAAACAGAGCAGAATCGCGGCTGTCGAGTTGATGGTCATCGAAGTCGTGATCTGGTCGAGCTTGATGCCTTCGAATAGCGCTTCCATGTCGGCGAGCGAGTCGATCGCGACGCCGGTCCGGCCGACTTCCCCCGCCGCCAGCGGATCGTCAGAATCCATTCCCATCTGAGTAGGCAAATCGAAAGCTACCGAGAGGCCCGTGATGCCTTGAGACAGAAGAAACTTGTAGCGGCGATTGCTCTCCTGGGCAGTGCCAAATCCCGCATACTGGCGCATGGTCCAGAGCCGCTCGCGATACATACCGGGATAGATACCGCGGGTGAACGGGAATTCGCCAGGCGGTTCGGAAAGAGGCAATGGCACGACGCTGCCTTAGGAGCGCGAGATCTTACGAGCTCGCAGAAAGGAATCGATACTGAACCAGGCCATGATCGCGCCAAATATCAGCGAGAAGATGATGCGGCCGCCGTTGTCTGGCTCTGTACTCAGGCTTCGATAGTACCGCAGGGCATAGGAAAACGCCGATAGCGCGAACACGGCAAATAAAAACCCGATGACCTGATTCCAGAAGATCCGCGCCGGCCTTATGACGCGAGGACCCACGTGCTTTACGAACTGCCGTGCGGTCGGCCCCGCGTGTTTCGCGAATTTCTTTGCTTGATGGAGCTTCACCGCAATTTCATGCTAGCATCCGGGGCCGGCCTCGCATTTCCGAGCCGCAGTACTGAACCACCCCTAGCTAAGTTCACAGGGAAGCCGGACTGTGTTCGAGCGCATTTCGGATGTTACTCTGAAGGTACCCGAGGAAGGGGCTGCTTTTTGGACGAACGACTTAAGGAGCTGATGCAGGAACTAGGGAATGCGATCAATGAATCACTTTCCGATTCCGACCGCATCGCAGCGGCTATCGGAGAGATTAAGCGCGCCGGCTATGACGTGTTCCTGGTCCTGGAAGCAACTATTGGGTTCAATAAGCGCGAGGAATCCGATTCGGATGACGACGAGTCTGCCGGAGCGGATGAATCGGAGAATATTTCGCCACGAACGGACGCATCGGGGAAGATCAAACTGACAACGCAGGATCAGAAGTTTCTGCGCGCTCTCAAAATTCAGATCGACGAAGACTCCAAGTAGTCCGTACGCCCTCCCGCTCAACGAATCAATTCACGGTAGACGCGGTGTGTCTCAGAAACCGTGCGGCTCCACGGAAACTGCACCGCCCGCGAGCGGCCGCACAGGGCAAGTTGATCCCGGCGAACAGGATCATTGATGAGCGTCAGCAGAGCGGATTCTATTTCATCGGTGGAGGAAGGGTCGACGAGAATCGCGGCGCCTCCGGCGACTTCAGGGAGAGCGGAGCGATTCGAGGCGATCACCGGAAGGCCGTACGCCATGGCTTCGAGAACGGGAATGCCGAAACCCTCATCGAGACTGGGAAACGCGAAGAGTCGCGCACGGCGGTATAGCCGCTGTAAAGCCGGGTCGCCGAGTCTTCCCGTAATCTCAATTCGCGCGCGCGCCGGACTGGCGCCAATGCCATCCATAATCTCCGAGGTTCCATAGCCTCCAGTTGCTCCGGCCAGGATCAGCTTCCAATTTCCAGGCAGGCGTTCAAACGCCGCCACAAGGCGGGAAATATTCTTCCGCTTTTGCAGAGTGCCCACAAACAGGATGATGTCCTCACGACCGGAGGACGCAATTTCGGGAGGAAGATCGACGCCATGCGGGACTACCCGAATACGGGCACGCTCAACACCGAGGAGAGAACTCACCTGGTCCGCAACGAAGGAAGAAACCGCAATGACCATGTCGGAAAGGGCAGCGGCCTGCTTTGCCTGTTCCGCGAAGCGTTGGCGGAAATCCGCGGTCGAGTATTCGGCGGTCATAACAAAAAGGTCATGAAATGTCGAGACCACATAGTGAGCCGCACGTCGATCGACGCGCTGGTTCAGCGCGTGGAACAACTGCACACCGGGAATAGGAACAGGGGGCTGCAGAATCCAGCGCCTGACATTTCGGAGTTCCGGCCGTTGAGCAGCTAGCAGCTTCCGGGGCCGGTAACAGAGGAGAAACCGGTCCTCTGGATGCAAACCCGCGAGGCCCTCGATGAGCTTCCGCGAGTAGATGCCGATTCCGGTCAGGTCGGGACCGACGCTGTAAGTAGCATCGAGGGCGACACGCACGTTGACAATAATAGCGGTTCATCGAAACCGCGCCGGAGAGCTACTCCTCGAGAGCTATTCAACGCCCTCGCCGTATTCTTTCAGCTTCCGGTACAGCGTCGTGCGGCCGATGCCAAGAAGTGCGGCCGCGATGGTACGGTCGCCCTTGGTGTATCGAACGGCGTTCAGAATAGCCCGCTTCTCGAGCTCGGCCAGCGGTTCGACAGGATGAATTTGGTTCGGAGCTTTGGAAGTCGAGCTTTCCGGTGTGATCATCTGCTCACGCCGCGGATTTACAACCGTCGTTGGCAACTCACTGGGCGATAGCCATGCGGCGGAGTTCATGGCGACCATTTGTTGGACGGTATGCTCCAGTTCCCGGACATTGCCCGGCCAGTCATACTGGATCAGCAACTCCATTGCCTCGTCCGAAAACCGCTGGCCGGTTCCGTACAAATTGAGAAAGTGAGTGAGCAGAGCGGGGATATCGTCCCGGCGTTCCCGCAGAGGGGGAATCCGGAGGCGCATCACGTTTAATCTGTAATAGAGATCGCGGCGGAACCGTTCGGCCTCCACTTCGGCCACAAGATCGCGATTGGTTGCCGCGATCACGCGAAAGCTGGAGGTACGCTGTCCGAGGGCGCCCACCGCCCGAAATTCCTTTTCCTGCAGAACTCGCAGCAGCTTCATTTGCAATTCGAGCGGCAATTCGCCGATCTCATCAAAGAAGGCCGTGCCCCCATTCGCGGCATCGAGTAAACCTAGTTTCGAGGTATGCGCCCCGGTGAATGCGCCTTTGGCATAACCGAACAGTTCGCTCTCCATCAGAGGACCGACAAGCGACGAGCAATCGATGACAACAAAGGGGCCGTGCGGCTCCATATTGTGAATGGCCCGGGCGACCACCTCCTTGCCAGTTCCGGTGTCCCCGAGAATCAGGACCGGAAAGCGCGACTTGCTCATACGCTTGATCTGGTGATGTACCTGACGCATTGCCGGCGAGTTGCCAACTAAGGTCGCGAGAGGCGATAAATCGCGTGCGAGTTGCGGTTGCACCATGATCTTTTCGGCTGTGGAAAGCCTCCAAAAGAGAGTGGCGCAAATGCAAGAAACCTCTCTGACAACTCCTGCTTAATAGGAGGGACCTGCCGCGGAGATATCCGCTCCGGCAGGAGGCGGCGCCGCAGGCAGCGTTTGTGAATCGAGCCGAACGATATAGAGTTCCTCGCGGCCGGCGCGAAGCCGCGCGGCCAATTGCTGTGCCGCCTGAGGTGAAGGTTCCTTGCCAACCAACACCCGGTACAAAGGAACCCGGCCTTGCTTGAGAGCGATTTGCGCAGTCCCATATCGCTCCGCATATCTGGCGCGGACGCGACTGGCGTTCGCGTAATTCGCAAAGGCCCCTACTTGCACCGCGTAGAAATCGTTGCTGGGGAGATCGACCGGCGCCGAGACAACTTCAATTCGGACGCGCGCGATGCCTGGACCAAGCATTCGGATTTGACGCGCCGCCGCTTTCGACAGATCGATGATGCGGTTGCCGACAAAGGGACCTCGATCGATGACACGAACATCGACGCTCAATCCGTTCTTAAGATTCGTTACTTTGAGCCAAGTATTGAACGGCATGGTGCGGTGAGCCGCCACCAGCTTTTCCATGTCATAGATTTCGCCGTCAGCGGCAGGGCGCCCGTGATACGGCACACCGTACCAGCTAGCAAGCCCCTCCTCAACAGTACCGACCGGCACTGCTTTCGGCGCTTGGGGACGAGGACGCGGCGATTGCGCGGTTGCCGTTCTGTGCCGCTTGTGGCCGCAGCCAAACAGAAAGGCGACGCTCAACCCAACCGCGAGCAGCGTAGCGCAACGTGCAAAGTTCATCGCTGCGTTGATGGTAAACGCGCGCGGGCAGCAGTTGCAAGACCTCATCCGGACCGATTCGGCTCCAAACAATTTCAAGAGTGGACGTTTTATAGACGCGCGGAGTCCGAGGACGGCGTCGACGAAGTCCCGTGATGCATTTTTTTCTTGACTTCTATTGCGAGTCACCTTATATATGAATCACACTGCGATCTGTAGAGATTGCAAATTTTACGTTTAGGGAGAATCGATCCAATGAAGAACGCAACTAAGAAGGCTGCGAAAAAGGCCGCGAAGAAGGCTCCAGCCAAAAAGAAGAAGTAACCTTTCCGCGTTTGCGGAGATTTTAGTGAGTGCATGACGCCCCCGAGGAATCGGGGGCGTTTTTTATTTTGCTGGACGGCCCATTTGGAGGATGCGCCAAAGCGGGCGCGCATTCAGGTCCGCTTGAACTCGATCACACGAAACGCCTCACCCATCCCGAAGACAAGCTGTTTCCATTGCATTCGCCAATGTTGGTCCGCATGATGCCAGCGGCTTTCGAGATCCTCTTCGTCCCAGACTCTCAACACCCAGGCCGCAAGCGACGAGTTGCTCCGAGAGGAGAAACCCGAGCGCTCGGCGCATTCCCGGACCCAAGTAAAGTTCACATGCGCCGTGATGTCCTGGAAGCCAGGAGTCCTTAGGACATCAGTGTGCATTCGATGGCCGCGGTAGGAGACCAACGTGCCTTCCGGGAAACGGACGAGTTCGCGGGATTCATAACCGTAGTCGATGAGCAGGAGATAGCCGGACGACAGTATGCCGGCGATTCTTTCCATCCAGTCACTTACTTCGAGGCACGCTTCCAACCGGCCGCCACTCGGGATTGCGCTGCCGAATCGCCCGGCATACTCCAGGAGCGCCGGGGACGCGCGCCCAGAAGTGAATCGAATTTGGCCATTACGCTGGTCAACGAGCAATTCCAGCCACTCCTCGCGTCTTTTCTCCATCAGGTGAATGGGCAGGGCATCGAAGAATTCATTTGCGAGAACGAGTCCCGTCCAGTTTTGCGGAAGCGGCATACTCTTCCAATCGTACGGACGATAGCCGAATCGCCCTAACGCCGACGCCATCTCCCCGCGCCCGGAGCCGAGTTCGAGCACTTCGAAGGGATGCGCCTCACTCAAGCTTTTCGTGAGTTGTTCAACAAATGTCGCCATCAACTCACCGAAGACGGGTTGTAGCTGCTCGGCGGTGTAGAAATCGCCGGCCTTCCCGAAACGGTCGTTCCGCCGGTAGTAGCCCAAGTCGGGATGATACAGGGCCAATTCCATATAACGTGCAAACGTGAGAGGGCCACGACTCCGGATCTCACCGCAAATCAACTCGAGAAGCTCCTCATTCTGGGGCACGCCGCCATTATCACCGACGACTGGACGATTGCCTGGCGGAGGCGCATTCCGACAACCTGGCAGATAAGATGAACCCATGCACATCCGGCTGGGGTACGATACCTACTCTCTGCGTTCCTGGAAATGGGATGGGATGCAGCACTTGAACTTTGCATCGCAGCAGGGACTCGATGCCATCCAGTTTTCGAGCAACGACGATTATGGAGACACTTCGCCTGAAGCTCTGCGCCGGGTAAAGGAACGCGCCGCGGAACTCGGGATTCGCATCGATGCCGGAACCGGGTGCGTCTGCGAATTATCGAAGAGTTGGAACCCGAAGGATGGTTCTCCTCAGCAGGTTTTGGAACGAGGCCTGGACATTGCGCATACGGTTGGAGCGACTGCGATGCGCTGCGTCATGGGGAGCCAGCTCGACCGGTTCGGCGACCGTCCCCTTGACGAGTTGATGAAGGCGCTGGTTAAGAATTTTAAATCTGTGCGGTCCAAGGCGCTCGACCTTGGCGTGAAAATCGCAATCGAGAACCACAAGGACCTGCAGGCGTGGCAGGTGAAACAGGTAATCGAGGACGCGGGCCCCGATTTCGTCGGTTCAAATCTCGATCTGGGCAATCCGACCTACGTCATGGAGAACCCATTGAGCACGCTGGAAATACTAGGTCCCTACGCGATCACGACCCACGTGCGGGACACGGCAGTATACGAACACCCGCATGGAGCGGCAGTGCAATGGACGGCCCTCGGGGACGGCAGCATCGATTTCAAAACAATCGTGGCACGCTATAAGGAACTTTGTCCGAACGCATCGTTTCAACTGGAGATCATCACGGGACGACCTCCCCAGATACTGTCTTATCTCGACCCTGCGTTCTGGAAAACGTTTCAGGGGATGCCCGCCTCATCGTTCGCCAGTTTCATAGCCCTTGTGAAATCCGGGCGGCCCTTCGAAGGTCACATGGTGATTGAGGATGTGGAAGGCCGTGCTCCGGCTCCGCAGTTTCAGGACGCGCTGGTCTATCAGCAGCGATACGACCTCGAACGAAGCTTTAGGTATGCGAAGGAAAAGCTGGGTGTAGGTAAGCCGGCGTAAATCAGGCGACGTCCGGGCGCAGGAACCGCATGGGATCTCCGAAGTGAGCCGTTACGGCCTCGGCCGCTAAGTACCCGCTTCGTACCGCTCCTTCCATGGTGGCCGGCCAACCGGAACGGGTCCAATCGCCGGCAAGAAAAAAATTCGGGATCGTGGTCGCGCTCGCCGGGCGTTGCCATTCCAAACCCGGCCCTGCCGAAAATGTGGCGCGTATTTCTTTTACGACGTGGGCTCGTTCGAGGCGCGCATTCGCCACAGCGGGAAAGAAATCCTTCAGCTCACTCAGGACAAGATCGATGATTTCCTGGCGAGGCATCTCCACCAGCTTCCGCGACGCGCTGACAACGAGTTGGATGTGCCTGCCGCCTTCTTTGTTGAACATCCACTGAATCGTCCGATCGAGTAGCGTTGCGTGTGGAAGCCGGGTGATCGGGCGGTCGAACCAGAGATGAATGCCGGTAATGGGGGAGTGGGTGAATCTATCGGTCTTCACGTTGGCGTCCGGCGCAACCGTATCCAGCCTCTCGAATGGCAGCGCGCTGACATAAGCGTCCGCGGAGAACGAACGCTCCTGAAGCTTCAACGATGCAACCTGGCCGCCGGCAATGTTGATTTCCTGAACCGGACATCTCGGCCGCAACTCGACCAGGGGATATTCGTGCCAGGACTCGGCGGAATACAAGTGAGCCAATGGAACGCTCGGAATTCCCATCTGGTACGAGTCGCCGCGCGACAGAAAACCGAGCCAGAACACCTGCAGCCCGTGAACGGCGGCCATGCGCTCCAGATCTTCATTGATCGCACTCACCAGCACTTGGCGCCAGAACCGCTCGATGGCCTGCGGGCCTTGCCGCTTCTCCTGTAACCAGTCGAGCATCGTGATCTGGTCAAGATCCTGGCGATGATGGTAATCCCGCTGGACGGCCAGAAGTCCTCGTGCAACGTCCACCTTCGCGCGGACCGAAAGAAAGCGGAGCTTCGCGAACGAGCCCGTGAAATGTAAGGGCCGGGGCAGCCTGCCCGCACGCATCAGCGATAGCCGGCCACCTGGTTCAATCCAGTAGAACTCACGGCTAAAGTGGATGCGGTCCTCCACGTGAAGCCTGCGATAGAAGTCGAGCAGGTTCGTGCAGCAACGAAGCAGCACGTGCTGGCAGTTATCGATTGTCGGCCCAGTGCTGTCGGCGGAGTTCAGTGGATAGGACGTAGCGCGGCCGCCGAAAAACGGGCGTGCTTCAAACAAGGTGACTTTGTGCCCAACCGATCCGAGGGCGGCGGCGGCGGCTAACCCAGCTAGTCCTCCACCCACAACCGCAACGTGCCTTTGCGCCGATTGTCGGGTCATCCGCGTGCGGTAGCGGCAGCCTTCGTATACAGCTCGATCATATTTTCAATCAGCCGCAGGCCGTTATCTTGATCCAACGTCAACAGCGATTCAGGATGGAATTGGACCGCTTCAATTGGAAGTTCGCGGTGCCGCACGCCCATGATGACGCCGTCGTCCGATTCGGCCGTAATTTCAAGAAAGGCCGGGAAGGTGTCCCGATTCGCGTATAGCGAATGGTAGCGGCCGACCCGCAGGGGCGAAGGCAAGCCATGGAAGATGCCCTTGCCCTGATGGGTAACCTGCGACCCCTTGCCATGCATCGGATAGCCCAGCACATCTAGCTTGCCCCCGAAGGCTTCGACAATTCCTTGCAACCCGAGACAAACGCCGAAGGTTGGAACTCCGCGATCCACAAGCTGCCGCACTAGTTGGGGAATGCCGAAATCGTGTGGACGCCCGGGACCTGGTGAGATCAGCACAATATCGGGAGCAATCTGGTCCAGCATCTCCCCCGCGATACCGGCTCTGTAAGTGAATACCGTGGCGCCCGTCTGGCGGGCATAGTTTGCAAGCGTGTGGATGAAGCAATCTTCATTGCCGATAAGCAGGAGTTTCACGCCTTCGCCAACACGCCGTGCTCCCGGCCGGTTTGATTCCGCAAAGGGTTTCGGATAAAGAGCGCGGAAAAAATTTGTAGCCTTCAGCCGCGTTTCCTGCTCTTCCTGCTCCGGGATGGAATCGTATAGCAGGGTGGCGCCCGCCGGATACCTAGCCTCGCCATCTTTCAGGTGAACCGTGCGGATCAGGATACCGGTGTTGATATCGCCGTTCAGTCCGAGAAGTCCGATGGCGCCGCCGTACCAGCCCCGCGCATCTTTTTCGAGATCCTCAATTGCCTGGGCCGCAGCTTTTTTTGGGGCCCCGATGATCGTGACCGCCCACATATGCGTGAGAAAGGCGTCCAGAGAATCGAAACCTTCCATCAGGGTCCCTTCCACATGGTCGACGGTGTGGAAAAGGCCTGCGTAGGATTCAATGAGACGGCGGCCAATCACGCGAACGGAGCCGGGGACGCAGACCCGCGATTTATCGTTGCGGTCGACGTCCGTACACATGGTCAACTCGGATTCCTCTTTTACAGAATCGAGCAACTCGCGGATGCTCTCCGCATCGCGAAGAGCATCTCCGGAACGGCGTGCCGTGCCCGCAATGGGGCAGGTCTCAACGCGCTTACCCTCGACCCGGACAAACATTTCGGGCGATGCGCCCACGAGTTGCTCGTCGCCCATCTGGAGCATGAACTCGTAAGGGCTGGGGCTCGTCTTCTGCACGCGCCGGAACAGCTCGGATGGACTACCATCAAACGGAGCCTTGAAAGTCTGGCGGAGAACAACTTCGTAATAGTTGCCGACACGCATGCCCTCGCGCACGGCCTCCACCTTCGCCATGTATTCTTCGGGCGTGTGGTCGGTCGTGATCTCATGCGGCCCATCCAGCGCCGCAGCTTTGGCGGCCCGGGGATTTTCGCGCGGAAAGCCGTCGGTCGACAGATCGTGACCGGAGAAGTCGTATTGATAATGCTCGATAGTCTCCCTTTTGCGATCCATGAAGTAAATGTCGTCGCAAAGGAAGAGATGAAGTGTCTTCTGTTCGCCCCGCGGTAAGCGCTGCTGAATAGGATCGAACTGCAGTAGCAGGTCGTAGCCGAATGCGCCCGCCAGCACCAGCCGCGAATCTTCGGGATTTCGGAACTCCTGAATTAGCGCCCGCAGAATGGAAAACGGCGAGGGCTGTTTGCTTCGGTCTTCTTCCGAAAAGACGCCGCTCAGCGGTTTCAGTTCACCAATCAGGCGATCCGCTTCGCCACGGAATGTGGCCCAGTGCGGATGGGTTTCGAGAACCTTTGTCAGAAGTCGATTCAGAACCCTGCCGCGCTCGTTCAGAGCGACGATCTCCAGACTGCGCCCGCGCCCGACGATTTCGATGGGAGGTGTAACGCTCGCGACATCCCAGCGCGAGTAGCGCTCGGGATATTCGTAACCCGATGAGAGGTAAACTCCGCGTTTACCATCGAGTTGCTTCAGTTGTTTTTCGAGACCACGCGCGTACGGAACCTTAGAGGTAGTACGCGTCACCGTGATGCCGTGCGGAGTGGTGTAGCGCAACTGCGGCATGGATAGGGAAGCCTAGGAGAGTGCTAAGTATTAGGATAGCAACCAACTATAAGCTTTTGAGTGTTCCTAATCGCGCTCGAAAGGCCAGTTCTCCGAAGCGTGAATCACGGAAACTGATTGAGTGAGCGGGCCGCCGCATCGTAAATCGGCGACTCGCCCGCGCAGCAGCCATTATTGCACCCGGAACCAGGGGGGCGCTTCCGGTATCGCCTCGCCATCGGCTCGCGGGTCTGATGCCCCGAAATTCACTCCGGCGCCATTCCGCATTACGGCATTGCCCCGCCCCATGTCGAGTGAGTATGCGCCTACTACCTGAATCTGGTGGCCTTTCGCCGCAAGTTCTTTGCGCACAGATTCGGGAACACGCGATTCCATCAGAAGGTCGCAGCCTTCGAAAGTCAGCTTTGTAAACCGCGCCGCTTCGAGCGCGGCCTGGATGCTCATCCCGAAATCGGCAACATTCGATACGAACTGTGCATGCGCCTGGGCCTGATTGAAGCCGCCCATGATCCCAAATCCAATCTTCACGTCTCCCTTCTGCATAAACGCCGGGATGATGGTGTGCAGCGGGCGTTTTCGCGGCGCAAGAGAATTGGGAAGGTTCGGCTCCACGCGAAAAAGAGCGCCCCGGTTCTGTAGAGCGAATCCAGTGTGCGGAGCCACCAACCCGCTCCCGAAGGCGCTGAAATTGCTCTGTATCAAAGAAACGATATTGCCATCACGGTCGATCACGCTGAGATACGTGGTCTCGCTGGCCATCGCATTCAATTCCGAAAGCAGTTGAGACGGAAGCACCTGGCATTGAGCGCGATCTTGAATCAGCTTCGCGCGTTTGGCGGCGAGTTCTTTTGAGAGCAACGCCTTCACCGGTATCGGACCAAACCGGGGGTCACCGATGTACTTCGCGAGGTCCGCGTATGCGAGTTTCTTGGCTTCGATCATGACGTGCAATGCCTGAACGCTGTTGTGGCCGTATTCGGCCAGCGGGAAGCGCTCCATAATATTCAGCAT
>Ga0134126_10000741_pt1 | contig 41017 bp, 34 predicted proteins | sample KB31752_FD_96881 | JGI IMG/M metagenome (GOLD analysis project Ga0134126, IMG submission 96881) | Terrestrial soil microbial communities with excess Nitrogen fertilizer from Kellogg Biological Station, Michigan, USA - KB3-175-2 | ecosystem: Environmental > Terrestrial > Soil > Unclassified ...
ACCGTGTATGAAAATATCGAAACACCGCTTATTTACCAGGATTATAAAGGCGGCGAACGCAAAGCCATGGTTGCGGATATGCTCGATCGTTTCCAGATCGTCGGGAAAAAAGATCTGTTTCCGGCACAATTGTCGGGCGGGCAGCAGCAGCTGGTGGGCATTGCCCGCGCCCTGATAGCTAAACCAAAACTATTATTGGCTGATGAGCCTACAGGTAACCTGAACTCCAAACAGGGCGAGGAAATAATGGAACTATTCCGCAAGCTTAACAAGGAAGATGGCGTGACGATCATCCAGGTGACGCACTCCGAAAAAAATGCCGAATACGGCACACGCATCATTAACCTGTTAGATGGTAAAATCGATTCGTCAAGAAAATTCTGAATACTATAACATCATGCAACTTTATAAATACATATTTACTGTTTTCTTTCTTATTTCAACATGTGTGCTGGCCGCCGCCCAGCAAAATAACGTGCTCACTTTAGAGCAATGCATTCAGCTTGCTATAAAAAATAATTTGAACGTTAAACAAAGCGCCTTAATTATGGAGCAAGACCGTATAAACCTGAACCAGGCGAAAGAAAACCTGCTGCCGTTTTTTAACGGCTCGGCCAGCCACAATATCAATACCGGCCGTTCCATTAACCCGGTTACCAACACTTACGCTAATCAGTCCATAACGTCGGATAATTATGGCCTTAGCGGTGGCATTACTCTTTTTAACGGGTTGGCCATGCAAAACAATATAAAACAAGCCTCACTATCGTACCAGGCCGGTAAAATGGATTATGAGCAGGCAAAAAACGTGGTAACGATAAATATTATTACCAACTATCTGCAAATTTTAGACAACCAGGAAATACTGGCGCAGGCCATCAGCCAGCTGAATGTATCCCAGCAGACGGTCGACCGGTCGGAGATACTGGAAAAGTCGGGGGCGAATAAAACACCTTCAGACCTTTATAATTTCAGGGGCACGCTGGCCAGCAGTAAGGTAGCAGTGGTTAGTTACCAAAACTCGCTGGAGGCGGCAAAACTAAGCTTGTTTAATTTAATGAACATACCTTACGACCGGAATGCGCAGGTGCAGCCGTTGAATGCCGAGGATATGAAAGGCCAATACGGTATTAGCGCCGACGAGATATACAAAGCGGCGCTGCAGCAACTGCCCTATGTTAAAGCTGCCACATTGCGCCGCGAAGCTGCCGAAAAAGCCGTAAAGGTAGCCCAGGGATTTTTATTGCCTTATTTATCCTTGTCGGGAAATTTAGGCACTAATTACTCCAGCACCGGTCGCAGCGCAACCTTCGTGGATTCGACAAGCGCGCCAACCAACTTATATATTAATACACCTGGTGGAAAGCAGCCCGTTTTTACCACGCAGGCAAATTACAACAGCCAAAATATCAGCTATTATAACCAGTTTAAAAACAATTACGGTACCGGTTTATCATTGAATTTGAATATCCCGATATTCAATAATTTTCAAAAAAGAAATAGCGTATCTACAGCTAAAATAAACCTGCTGATGTCAAAAAACCTGGAGGATAACACCAAGTTGGTTTTGCAGCAAAATGTGGAACAGGCATATGTAAGCATGACATCGGCTTACAATAAATACCAGGCGCTGCGCGACCAGGTGGATGCTTACAAAGAGAGTTTCAGAATTGCACAGATCCAGTTTGAGGCCGGGATCCTAACCTCTGTCGATTTTATCATCGCAAAAAACAACCTTGACAATGCAAATCTTAGCTTGATAAGCGCCCGGTACGATTATTATATCGACAGCAAAATACTGGATTATTACCAGGGAAAGCTATCGTTATAAATCGTTCAAATTTGTTATTGCATTATTAAAAAAGTATTTAATTTTATATCAGAATTCTACCAAAATATCCGGTTTACGTTAACGTTAGTTAATATAAGCCGGATATTTCTAATTAACCGGCTTGTGTTGCGGCCAAATTCAAATTCCTATGAAAAAAATTATACTTTCATTGATAATTACAACCGGTGTATGCGGCTTCGCATGTGCACAAATATTGCCGTCGTTCCAGTTCGGCGCTAAAGCAGGTGTCAACTTTTCATCCATTCAATCAACCACATCGGCCACTTTTAGCAGCAATAACCGGGCGGGTTATCTTGCCGGACTGTGGATGCGTTTTGGCGCATTGGGCTTTAATTTTCAGCCCGAAATGTATCTCACATCCAAAGATGTGCAGGTGTCTGAAAACGGGGGCGAAACAACCGCAAAGTTTACAAGCGTTGACGTTCCGCTGCTGGTTGGCGGTAAGATAGGCGCGTTTGGTTTAGGCGGCCGCTTTTACACCGGCCCGGTGATTTCATTCGCTTTGAATAAAGATCAAAGCTTCGGCGGCGCCGTAAACAACGCGGTTAGCCTTAATTACCGCGACCAGAATTTTGCATGGCAGCTTGGCGCGGGCCTGGACATTAAAAAGATATCCATTGACTTACGCTACGAGGCGGGCATCACAAAGCAGGATTATGGATCAGGACAAACGAGGATCAATTTATTTAACCTTAGCTTAGCCTACCGGCTGGCAAAACTATAGCCGTTTGTAGACAGCTACCTGAGCAATTATTTATACGTGGCGTTGCTGAATTTCATTTTATATTGAGCATATAGTATTATAGTTATATATAAGTTGCCCATATATTTACCGGTATCATGAGTAAAAAGCTTTCACTTTTGACCCGGCTGATTATCACAGTTTTAGTTTCGACACAGCTATCATTCGCCCAATCGCCTAACGGTGAAGGCAATATCCGCTTAAACCAAACAGGTTTTTACCCCGGAGGGCCCAAAACGGCGATAGTTTTAACGGGCAACGCAACGGAATTTAATATCCAAACCCTATCAAAAAGAATCGTATTTACAGGAGCACTAAAAAGATCGGTCAAACCGGATTTTGCCGGCCATGAAACCCTGGTCGCTGATTTCAGCGCTTTTCATACACCGGGCAAATATATGGTCTGCGTTCCGGGCGTGGGCTGTTCCTATGTATTCAACATTAAAAAGTCGGTACACCGGAATGTTGGTGCTGCAAGCATAAAAGCATTTTATTTTATGCGGGCGTCGTACCCGTTATTGGAAAAGTATGCGGGCAAGTGGGCGAGGTCAGAAGGACACCCTGATACTGCCGTTTTAATACACGCGTCTGCTGCAAGCGTTCAACGGCCCGAAGGCACAAAAATATCGTCGCCCCGCGGTTGGTACGATGCTGGGGACTACAATAAATACGTCGTTAACAGCGGCATAAGTACCAGTACGCTGCTTTCGCTTTACGAAGATTTTCCGGCCTACATGCAAACGGTAAAGCTGAATATTCCCGAAAGCGGCGACGGAATACCGGATATATTGAACGAAGTTTTATGGAACCTGAGGTGGATGCTTACCATGCAGGATCCGAACGACGGCGGTGTATATCACAAGCTAACGAATGCCGTTTTTGATAAGTTTGAAATGCCTGATCAGGATAAAACGCCGCGGTACGTAGTGCAAAAAGGAACGGCGGCCACGCTCGATTTCGCGGCGGTGATGGCGCAGGCCAGCCGGATATTCATGAAATTTCCAAAGCAATTACCCCGGTTGGCCGATTCGTGTTTAAAAGAATCTGAAATGGCGTGGGCGTGGGCCATAAAAAATCCGGATGTGATTTATGACCAGGATGCGATAAACAAAAAGTTCAGCCCTAAAATAATGACCGGCGCCTATGGCGACCGCAATTTTAGCGACGAATTTATCTGGGCGGCGTCTGAATTATTTGTAACAACAAGGCACCCCCGATATTTGGAAGCAGTCAATTTAATGCCTGATGCGAACATGCCGCTGCCATCGTGGGGCCAGGTGCGGCTATTGGGGTATTATACATTGATAAAAAACAGCGGTTCATTTGGCAACAACGCTCCGAAAGAACTGCCCGAACTTAAAAAACGGTTGCTTGCTTTCGCCGATGACCTGGTGAGCGGCGCCGACGAAACGGCCTATCAAACGGTAATGACCAAATCTAAAGCGCACTTTCACTGGGGAAGTAATTCGGATGCGGCAAATGAAGGCATTGCTTTAATACAAGCCTATAAGCTTTCAAATGATCCAAAATATCTTACTTATGCGTTGGATAACCTGGACTATATATTAGGCAGAAACGGTACCGGGTACTCGTATATAACAGGCTATGGCAGCAAAACGCCCATGCACCCGCATCATCGCCCTTCGGCGTCAGATGGCGTGGCTGATCCTGTGCCCGGCCTATTAGTCGGCGGCCCGAACCCCGGCATGCAGGACCATATCCGCGTACCATCAACCGTGCCTGACGAGGCCTATATTGATGACGACCGTGCCTATGCAGTCAACGAGATTGCCATTAACTGGAACTCGCCCTTCGCTTATCTTGCCAATGCCATAGAGGCGTTGCAGGGGAAATTAAAACCTGCTAAATAATCGCCGGAAATTTACTAAACCTCTCTCACGCAGATTAATAAATGTTAAATTAACATTTTATTTTTCGTCGCTTAGATATATATTTGTATTCCTTTTCCGTTTACCTGTTAAATTAACTTTCGTTATGAAAAAAGTGTTGTGTGCATACGGTATAACAGCGTTATTATTGATCGCAGCGTGTTCAAATAAAGGAGGGGCGCCGGCCCCCAAAACTCAAACCCCGCCGGCTTATACGCCGCCAGTAGTTTCCGGTTCATTTGCCAAGGGCGCCGATATCAGCTGGGTTACACAAATGGAAGCGGGAGGTGTAAAGTTCTATGATAAATCAGGAAATCAGCAAGATCTGTTTGCGCTAATGAAAAGCCTCGGTTTTAACTCCGTACGGTTAAGGGCCTGGGTTAACCCGTCAGACGGCTGGTGCAATACCGCCGATGTGGTGGCAAAGGCCATTCGCGCAAAAAATGCGGGGATGAAGATCATGATCGATTTTCATTATGCCGACAGCTGGGCCGATCCTGGTAAACAGCCAAAGCCGGCAGCCTGGGCTTCGCTCGATTTTGCCACGCTGACATCCACGCTGGGTAGTTATACAACCGGCGTTATGAACGCCCTCAAAACAAACGGCATTACACCCGATTGGGTGCAGGTGGGCAATGAAACCAACGATGGGATGCTTTGGGAAGACGGCCGGGCTTCAACACACATGACAAACTTTGCCGCATTGGTAAAAAGCGGGTACGCAGCCGTTAAATCGGTGAGCCCCTCAACCAAGGTGATTGTACACATCTCCAATGGATACGATAATTCACTATTCCGCTGGATGTTCGACGGCCTGAAGGCTAACGGCGCGCAATGGGACATTATCGGCATGTCATTATATCCGTCCACATCAAATTATACCACGCTTGATGCGCAATGCTTATCCAATATAAACGATATGGTCTCGCGCTATGGTACGACGGTAATGGTGGTAGAGGTGGGTATGCAGGCATCGGATCCTGCCGATAGCCGGGCTTTTTTAACCGACATCATCACTAAAGTAAATTCAGTGGCTAACGGTAACGGCCTTGGCGTATTTTATTGGGAGCCAGAGGCGTATAACTGGCAGAGTTATGGATTAGGAGCTTTTGACAATACAGGCAAACCAACCATTGCCCTGGATGCGTTTGCAAACTAACGTTAAAATAAAGCCGTTACAAAAAAGATCAGGCTTATACAAAACGTGAACGCGAAAAAATACATAAAGCTCATGCCGATCATTTTGCTGATGGTGCGGAACCGACTGCGGTGATACACCGTTCGTAACGAGCGGTAAATGTACCATCCAATATAAGCGGTTGCCAAAAAAGTAAGCCACCCCGATATTCCCCAACCGTGCGGTATAATAGGCTGCAGCACCATCATAAACGTGAGGAATAAAAACAGAAAACAATGAAAGTGGAAAGAATAGATGAGGTGCTCCACGTAGTACTTTTTGTTTTTCCAGAATGCGAGCTTAAGTATTAGTGCAAATAAGGGAAGCAGCAAAAACATCATTTTTGGGATATTATGTTTAAGCTCGTCAAGAAATACATCCCCCGCCATTTTTCCATACTTTTCGTGGTAGCTCAATGTTTTTTTGTTCCATTGCCGCTGGAAAAAGTTATCCCGCTCGTCTTCCGGCAATTTTTGCTGATTGGTAATGTATTGCTGGTAAGTGGAGTCGTCGGTTGAGGGGCGGAACCAACCGTACTTGCTTTGTTTATAGTTGTCGGCGGTATCCGTGTCGGTGATTTTACCGAACCCGTAATAAGTAACCGTTTTTTTCTCTTTTAGCTTATTTTCCAGGTTCTTCTTTTGCGCAGCCGATAGCGCCCGATTTTTTTCTATCGCCTTTTTTGCGGAGTCAAGCGCTTGTTGGGTAGTAACCGGCTTGGCCGAAACTGTTTCTGTTTTTGTTTTTTCGCCGGCACTTTGAAACAACAACAGAAAATATACGATACTGATAAAAATATACATCTTAATAGGGTGCAGGTATTGCACCCGTCTGCCTGCCATATACTCGTTGGTGAGCTTGCCGGGTTGCAGTAACAGCGGCTTTAACGTATGAAAAAACTGGTGGTCGAAATGAAAATAATCACTAACGGCATGATTCATCATGTGGCCGAAATTTTCCCTGATCTGAAGGTTCTCCTGGCCGCAGTTATGACAAAACTTACCTTCCAGCACAGTGCCGCAGTTTAAACAATCATTTTCGTCCCGGTAATGCTTTTTCATTAGTTATATCAATAATCGGTACCTATACATGGTCTGGAATGGGTGTGACAGACGGTGTGATCCTGCTGTATTTATTTTTAAACACAAATGGAAATATAAGGGCGATGACGAGCGCGTAACCCGCGAAACTGAGCCATATGCCGTGCCAGTTGTTAGTATGGTCGGGAAAGGTGAAATATTTATCGATGATAACGCCGCTGGCGAAGCTCCCGAATAAGGCGCCGAAGCCGTTCACCATCATCATAAATAATCCCTGCGCACTTCCCCTTATTTCGGGGCTTACCTGCGTTTCAATAAATAACGAACCGGAAATATTAAAGAAATCGAAGGCCATCCCATATATCACGCATGATAATAAGATCATCCATAAACCCTCTGCGGGATCGCCGTACGCGAAAAGGCCAAAGCGCAATACCCATGCAACCATACTGATAAGCATGACGTATTTAACGCCAAACTTTCGCAAAAAGAAGGGAATGGCCAGGATGAAAAGTGTTTCGGATATTTGAGAAACAGACATGATTATCGCCGAATATTTCACCGCGAACAGGTCTTTATAGACCGGTATGTCCTTAAAACCTTTTATAAATGTATCACCATATGCATTGGTTAGCTGTAACGCTCCGCCCAGGAACATTGAAAAAATAAAAAAAATGGCAAATTTTGACGTTTTAAATAATTTGAAAGCGTTTAATCCCAAAAGGTCGACAAGGGATCTGCTGCCGGCAATTTTTAAGCGCGGCGGGCATGCAGGCAGCGTAAACGCGTAAACCCCTAATGCCAAAGCCACGGCGGACGCGATATAAAACTGGTTTGGAGAGCTTTCATTTCCCGAAATACTGGTGGTCCATAAGGCAGCGATAAACCCGACGGTTCCCCATGTCCGTATCGGCGGATATTCTTTTACCACGTCGATGTTATCTTGCTTCAGCGCGGAATACGCAACCGTGATGGACAAAGAAATAGTGGGCATGTAAAAAGCCATATTCAAAAGCATTATCCAAAAAAATACGGTGGGATCGTTTACAAGAGGCAGCGAAAACAAAACCAAAGCCCCCAAAATATGCAGGATGCCGTATAACCGTTCGGCATTAATAAATTTGTCGACTAAAATTCCGGTGAGGGCAGGCATGATGATGGACGAGATGCCCATGGTTGAGAAAATAGCGCCAAATTGGGTAAACGACCAATGTTTTGTGTGTGAACAGTATGTCCCGATCGTAAGGAGCCAGGCGCCCCAAACAAAATATTGCATAAAGTTCATCAGGATTAAGCGAAACTTAATACTCATGGCGCACAGGTTTATAATCCGGGTTGATCAATAGTAAAATTAAGACCGGAAAATAATGAAATTATATCAAATGCAAGTGAAAAGAGAAATTATCGCCGGGGGATTGCTTTTAAATAGGAGGCTCCTCCGGAGCCCGGGGGAATTGGGTGCGGTTTTTCTATAAACACGGAGCTCCGCTGGAGCTATCATTGTTGGCTGGAACTCTTAATATCGCTATTCGACTCCAGCGGAGTCGCGTGTTTATAGATTTATAAATTGGATATTATGCTCTATAGGAGCATCCTTTCTGGCGGGTCGATTTGAAACATCCGTTCGCTATCAATTTCTCTATAAATGATAGCTTCGCCGGAGCTGTCCATATCGCTATTCGATTCCGGCGGATCCAGTGTTTATAGACTTATAAATTGGATATTAAGCTCCATAGGTGTCTCCTTTCGGCTGTGTGTCGATTCGAAACATTCGTTCGCTATCAATTTTTCTATAAATGATGGTTTCGCCGAATCTGTCCATATCGCTATTCGACTCCGGCGGAGTCGCGTGTTTATAGATTAAAAAATTTAAATATTAGGCTCCATAGGAGCCTCCTTTCGGATGATGTAGCGACTTGAAAGATAACGCTCAACTATTAGTTGTCATGAACATGTTTACGATGCTTTCCGCCTGTTCAACTCGTCGCGTATCTTGGCAGCCTTCTCGTAGGATTCGTCCGCCAGCGCTTCCTGTAGTTTGGTTTTTAACTCGTCGGTGCTCAAGGCTGTAAACCCACCCGTTGCCGCCGCCGTGGTTTTCTCTTCGGGGGTTTCGTTGATATTTTCGAGGTAGACAAAATCATTGCCTTCAATAACGATACCCGCTGTGGAAAGGATGAATTCATAGGTGTAAATGGGGCAATCGAACCGCACGGCGACCGCAATCGCATCAGAGGTGCGGGCGTCTATTTCCACCACCCTTTTACCGTCGGAGCACATAAGCTTGGAGTAAAATATACCATCAACCAAATTGTAAATAATGATCTCCTGCACGGTAACATGAAATGCCTGCCCGAAGCTCTTAAACAAGTCGTGTGTAAGCGGCCTGCTGGGGGTCATTTTTTCTATCTCGATCGCTATGGCCTGGGCCTCAAAGCTTCCGATGATAATCGGCAGCCTCCTGCGGCCGCTTACTTCGCCCAAAACCAAAGCGTAGGCACCGGATTGCGTTTGGCTGTAAGACAGCCCCACTATATCCAGTTTTATTTTCTTCATGTCGTTACCCATCGCAACTTATCCTGTATTATGCCGAAGCTTTATATTCCTTAATAGCTGTTATTAATTTTGGCACCACCTCAAACGCGTCGCCCACTATGCCGTAATCTGCAACTTTAAAAAACGGCGCATCGGGATCTTTGTTTATAACAACGATCACTTTCGACGAGCTTATACCCGCCAGGTGCTGAATAGCACCTGAAATTCCTATTGCAATATACAAATTCGGGCCGACAGCTATACCCGTTTGCCCAACGTGTTCGCTATGGGGCCGCCACCCTGCGTCCGAAACCGGTTTGGAACAGGCCAGCGCGGCGCCGAGCAGATCAGCCAGCTCCTCAAGCATCTTCCAGTTTTCGGGTCCTTTTAGTCCCCGCCCCCCGGAAACAACGATCTCGGCATCGGGCAATGAGACCTTGTCGGCCGAGCGCACTATCTCTTTGATCATGGCCTTAAAATCTGTTTCCTTAATTTCAGGGCTAAAATCTTCTACCGTCGCTGTTCCACCTTTCTCAACAACTTTATAGGAATTTGGTGTTAACGAGATAACTTTTTTTGCGGAGGATATTTCAACAACGGCAAACGCTTTGCCGGAAAAGGCTGTTTTTTTAACCGTAAATTTTCCATCCTGTTGCTGCGGCAGATCCACCGCGCCATCGGCAATGCCGGCTTGCAGCTTTACACCGATCCGGGGGGTGAGGCCACGACCCGAAAATGAATTGGACAATATCACGACATCGGCGTTTTCTTTTTTTGCGGCTTCGGCAATTACAGAAGCATAGGCCTGGTTAACAAAATTCTTTAGTTTCTCGTTAGATACATTCAATACCTTTTCGACGCCGTACTTACCAAGCGCAGCCAATTCTGCGGCGCTCACGTTTCCGATCGACACGGCAACCAGGCTGGTATGTGTCTGATCCGCTATAGCGCGGGCATAAGACACCGCCTCGAAAATCGATTTCTTAAATTTGCCCCCGGCGTTTTCCGCATAAATTAAAACTGACATATAAAATATTAAAATCGTAACCCGGTGTATGTTTACTAAATAATCCGCGCTTCTGCGTGCAGCAGCTCAACTAATTTTGCAGGATCGTCAGATGGTACCAATTTTACCTGGCCACGCGGTTCAGGAGTTTTATAACCCGTTATTTCTGAAAATGTTTTTACCTCGACCGGATCGATAACCTGCAGCGGCTTCGTCCGTGCCGACATAATACCCCGCATGTTTGGTATTTTTGGTTCGGCTACGCCTTCGGCGGTACCTGCCACGAAGGGAAGGGGTATGGTCAGTACTTCTTTCCCACCCTCTATTTCACGTTCAATCGTGGCCTTATCGCCATTGATATCTAATTTTTTTATGATCGAAACAGACGGGAGGTCTAAAAGCTCACCAAGCATACCGGCAACCTGTGAGCCGTTATAGTCGATCGACTCGCGACCAGTCAAAATCAAATCAAACGGGTTCGCTTTTATGTATTGCGCAACCTGGTAAGCTACAAACCAGGCATCGTGTGGTTTAGCATTGATCCGTACGGCATCAGCCGCTCCAATGGCAAGCGCTTTGCGAATAGTTGGCTCAGTATTGCTTTCGCCCACGTTTATTACCGTTACCGACCCATTTCCACCGTCGGTCAACTCAATCGCGCGTGCAAGGGCGATCTCGTCGTACGGATTTAATATAAATTGCACGCCGGCTGTATTAAATTGGGTGTTGTTATCGGTAAAAGTTATTTTTGTGGTGGTATCCGGAACGTTACTTATGCACACCAGTACTTTCATCAGTTTAATTTGTTTTTTAAAGGTGAATCAGGTTGTTGCAAATTTAATTAAAAAAGACAGAGTTTAAAATGCAGATAAACAGATTAGACAAGCTACTGGAATTTATTAAGAATGAACCTGAAGACCCGTTTTTAAAATACGCCCTTGCCACTGAATATCTTCGTCTTGGCCAAACCGGCCAGGCGTTAGCCTATTTCGAAAACCTGGTGACCAAACACCCGGCGTATGGCGGTACCTATTACCATTTAGGCAAGCTTTATGAAACCATAGGCCGCAAACAAGACGCGATAAATACTTATGAAGCCGGAATGAAAATTACACGCGGACAAGGGGATAATCATACCTTTTCGGAGTTACAGGCTGTTTACAGGCTGGCTACCGGCGAAGATGAGGACGATGATTATTGACGGTAACATTCATTAGCCATGAGGAAACGCCAGCTTTTATTTTTGCGCGATGTGCTGATATACACCTTTACCGCTTTTGGCGGTCCGCAGGGGCATATCGCCATATTAATGCGTGAATTTGTAGAAAAGCGGCGCTATGTTACCGAAGGCGAGCTGATGGAACTGAATGCTTTAGCCCAGTTACTTCCAGGGCCGTCTTCAACCCAGACGCTGGTGGGCATTGCATGGAAAGTTGGCGGTTTGCGACTGGCCATCATCAGCTTTTTAATATGGATATTGCCCTCGGCTACTGTCATGTGTATCGCTGCTATAAGCTATAAAATGTTAGCCGATCGGTCGAAATTTGCCGAAATATTGAGGTTTGTTCAGCCGATAGCGGTCGGGATTGTCGCCTACGCCACATATACTTTCGCTGATAAATTTTTAAAAAGCCGTGTTACTACCATGCTGGCGATCGGGTCGCTTATTGCAACGCTGATCCTCCAAAATGCATACGCGTTCCCGCTGCTGATCATGATGGGTGGCATTATTTCGTCGGCCCTGGAAACGCAGCCGCAGGAAAACGAGCTGCGGGTAAGGCTGTTTTCCAACGTAAACCCCCGAAAGGTTACCTACTTTATTGGTATTTTGCTGCTTTTTGCGGCGCTGGGTGCGGTGGTAAATCAAACTTCGCCATTCAGCTTGCCTATACGGTTGTTCGAAAACTTTTATCGCAACGGAATTCTGATATTCGGTGGGGGACAGGTGCTTGTGCCGCTGATGTACACCGAGTTTGTAGAGGTGAAGCATTATTTGACCAACCCGGAATTTCTTTCGGGATATGCCCTGCAGCAGGCGCTGCCCGGACCGACCTTCTCTTTTACGTCCTTTTTAGGCGGTATTAGCATGGGGAATAAAGGAGGAAGCCTCATCGGCCAGGTGGCTGGCAGCGTAGTTGCCGTTATCGGCATCAATTCGCCGGGCCTTATTCTCATCCTGTTTATCGTGCCTTTTTGGAATGACCTTAAGAAGATAACACGGATAAAAAATTCGCTTAGTGGCATTAACGCGGTGGCTGTAGGGTTTATGGCAACGGCGCTGATTTTACTAATTCGGCCCTTTGGCCTCGACTGGCTGTCGTACCTCATCATGGCAGCTACTTTCCTGCTTTTATATTTCACCCGGATCAAAACCCCGGTCATCATCGTTGTTGGGATAGCTTTGGGATTGATATTTTAGTAATGTCGAATTTCGAATTTTCAATTTCGAATTTGTTTTCTATCTTGCTTTATGGATAAGGTTGAACTTCAGCAACGCACTAAGAAATTCGCTATCGATATTATTAAACTTTTTGAGGCATTACCAACTGGCCGTGCGATAAACATTTTATTGAACCAGCTGCTAAGAAGCTCGTCCTCCGTTGGCGCCAATTATCGTTCCGCATGTAAGGGGAAATCCACCAATGATTTTATAAATAAAATAGTTATAACGGAGGAAGAAGCTGATGAATGTGTTTATTGGCTCGAACTGCTTCAAGAATCGGGTTTAGTCGAAAATGACAATATTTTGATTTTAAGAAATGAAGCGAAAGAATTGACTGCAATTTTTACAGCAATAGGAAAGACCGCAAAAGAAAATCAACGCAACTCAAAAAAATAACTCAATAAATTCGAAATTGAACATTCAAAATTCGAAATTTAAAAAGGTTGTTCGTCATCCATATCGTCCATGCGGGATGGCCGGATGATAAAGCCGCTTGGCTTTTCAAAATCCTGGGACGGACCCAGCGATGAAAAAGCATTTCCGGGAGTGAAGGAGCCAGCAATGCCGTCGTCCAGGTCGGTGAATTTAACGTATTTGCCAACGAATTTTAACCTTACCCTGCCTGTTTCGCCATTTCGGTGTTTAGCTATAATGATCTCACCAATACCCTGGGTAGGATTGTTATCTTCATCAAATTCCAACCCATAGTACTCAGGCCGGTAAAGGAATAATACCATATCGGCATCCTGCTCGATCGAACCCGACTCACGAAGGTCGGAAAGCATCGGGCGCTTTGAACCGCCGGGACGATTTTCCACCGCGCGGCTTAATTGCGAAAGCGCGATTACCGGTACATTAAGCTCTTTTGCGACAGACTTTAGCGCCCGCGATATACTGCCGATCTCCTGTTCACGATTACCGCCACCCTTGCCATCCGCTTTTCCCTGCATAAGCTGCAAGTAGTCGACGATGATCAACTGGACATCATGCTGCGATTTCAGGCGCCGGCATTTTGCCCTGAATTCAAAAATGTTCAGCGCGGGGGTATCGTCGATGATCAGGGGCGCCTGCTCAAGCCTGCCGATCTTGGAGTGTATCTGCGCCCATTCCCATTCTTCAAGGTTACCCTTGCGTATTTTTTCCTGTTCTATCTGGGTTTCGCCGGATATCAGACGGTTAACCAGTTGAACCGACGACATTTCGAGCGAAAATACTACAACAGGTTTGCTGAAATCCACCGCCGCATTGCGCGCGCAGCTTAACACAAACGCTGTTTTACCCATAGCAGGGCGGGCAGCGATGATCACCAGATCGGATTTTTGCCAGCCAGAGGTCATCCGGTCAAGGTCGGTAAAGCCAGAAGCAACGCCGGTTAACCCGTCTTTTTTATCTTTAAGCGCCTCGATCTCTTTGAGCGTTTCATGCATCAGGTCGTCCATTTTCCTCGAATCGCGGCGCAGGTTATTTTGAGCGATCTCGAAGAGGTTTTTCTCGGCGCGGTCTAACAGGTCAAGCACATCGGTTGTGTCTTCATAAGCGCTTTGAATTACGTCTGTCGAGATCCTGATCAGCTCGCGCTGAATAAATTTTTGAATGATAATGCGCGAGTGGAACTCGATGTTGGCCGCCGACGCAACCCGGTTGGTCAGCTCGGTAATGTAGTAAGCCCCGCCGATCATTTCGAGCTCGCCCAGCTGGCGCAACTGCGCGGTTACGGTTAGTATATCGACAGGGGACGATTTTTCGAACAAAATTCGTATCGCTTCAAAAATCCTTTGGTGCCTCGGCTCATAAAACACATCCGATTTCAAGATGTCTATCACTGAAGATAAAGCGTCCTTTTCGAGCATCAAAGCACCCAAAACAGCCTCTTCAAGGTCGGTTGCCTGGGGCGGGAGCTTACCCAATCCGCTGTAAGGTGAGGGGTTGGTTATCCGGCTTTTACGGTCGTAGGAATTCGGCTTTTGGCTTGGGTTTTCGTTCTCAAAAATCATGGGACAACAAAAATATACAAAAGATGTTCGGTGCTACTAACATTCGTTTCTTAAGATACGAAATAATCGTTAAAACAACGAAAAGTTTGTGAAGCGGCAATCAACAAACGATGTTGGTAAATTGTTAACTCTTTTAATTTGCTGCTGATACTCAATAAATTAACCTCATGTGCATAACCTTTAAAATTGTTAATTATTTTTAAAAAACCGGATGGGCGCTTCGGTTCAATAACTGCAAACCCAATTAATATAGCTACTTTTGGCTGTTTAAACTTGTAAAAATGAGTTATAATTCCAGGCCGCAGCGCGAAAACAATCAAATGGTTTTTGGCATCCGCGCGGTGATCGAAGCCATCCGTTCGGGAAAAGAAATTGAGGCGTTATATCTGCAAAGGGGACTGGGTGGCGGCCTGATAAATGAGCTTAAAGAACTGCTCGGCGAATACCAGGTGACGGCCCAGCAGGTACCGGTGGAAAAACTGAATCGCCTGACCCCAAAAAATCACCAGGGAGCGGTTGCGTTTATCTCGCCGATCATATACCAAAAAATTGAGGATATTATCCCGCAGCTGTTTGAAACAGGCAAGGTGCCGCTGATACTTGTTTTAGATTCCGTTACCGATGTGCGCAATATGGGCGCCATTGCCCGGACGGCAGAGTGCGCCGGTGTACATGCGCTGGTGATCCCCTCAAAAGGTTCGGCGCAGATAAACCCCGATGCGATCAAAACCTCGGCGGGCGCATTATACAAAATACCTGTGTGCCGGCATGATAATTTTTTGCAAACCGTGAAATTTCTCCAGGAATCGGGCTTGCAGCTGGTATGCTGCACCGAGAAAACCAAAGACGATATTTATACGCCCGATTATACGGTGCCAACCGCTATCGTAATGGGATCGGAAGAAGACGGCGTACGTAATGAGATCATTCGCATTTCGGATCACCTGGCTAAGATACCGATGTACGGCGAGATCGAATCGCTGAATGTATCCGTGGCAACGGGGATCATACTATATGAGGCGATAAGGCAGCGGAAGACAGTTGAGTGAGTTAATTAGGTTGGATTGAGTTGATTAAGTTCAATTGGTCAGATAACTTAATCAACCTAATCAACCCCACGCTAAATATACTTCGCCCCAAACTGGTGTTTTACATCAGCCACCACCTTTTTAACGTTTTGCTCCTGGTCGCGCGGACAAATAAGCAGGGTATTATTCGATTCAACCACGATGTAATCGTGCAGCCCCTGTAATATAACCAGCTTTTCGGCTGGAACGTTCACCATGCAGTTGGATGAGTCGTACATAATCACCTTATCCGATGGGATAACGGCGTTCCCCACGTAATCCTTTTCGGCAAGGTCATAGATCGACGCCCAGGTACCCAGGTCGCTCCAGCCAAACTCCGAGGGTAACACATAAACGTTATCCGCTTTCTCCATGATCCCATAGTCGATAGAGATATTGGTGCATTGCAGGTAGGATTTATGAATGCTCGGTTTTTCGCTCTCGGTATTATAAACGCTGCGCGCTTCGGCAAATATCTCGTGCATATCGGAAAGATATTGGCTAAAGGCTTTAACGATGGATTTTGCCGACCACACGAATATTCCCGCATTCCATAAAAAGTCGCCGCTTTGGATAAAGGTTTTCGCTATTTCGAGCGTAGGCTTTTCTGTAAAGGTCTTTACCTTAAAAAAGTCGCCGTTAAGGCTCTGATTGGTATACTGGATATAGCCGTAACCGGTGTCGGGCCTGGAGGGCTTTATACCCAATGTTATCAGGCAGTTGTTATCGGCCGCGGTTTGCAAAGATTTTTCGATGGTGCTTATAAACCCCGACTCGTCCAAGATCAGGTGGTCAGAAGGCGCGACAACGATCACCGCATCGGGGTTCATGCTTTCGATCTTAAAGCAGCCGTAGGCAATGCAGGGGGCGGTGTTGCGCATCACTGGCTCGGTCAATATTTGCTGATCAGCCATATCGGGCAACTGCTGTTTTACCAGGCTGGTATAAATCTCGTTGGTAACTACGTAAATATTTTCTTTGGGGCATACTTTTAAGAACCGGTCGTAGGTGTTTTGGATCAAAGTTTTCCCTGTTCCAAGGATGTCGATGAATTGTTTTGGATGGGAGGTGCGGCTGATAGGCCAAAAACGGCTACCAATTCCGCCTGCCATAATGATGGCGTAGTAGTTTTTATTCATAGATGATATTAAACAATTTTATTTGGTGTAAGCGGTGCAAAGTTGGGCATTAATCTGTAATGTTAGTATTAAATAAAACTAAATAAATTAAACGCGGTTATACCGATTGATTAAATGGTTAACGAAACAAATTGTTTTTAAAAGAATAATCATTTTTATATAAAATTTTTAAGTAAATCCATCGTTTATTGATAAAATTTTGTTACTTTAAACTTTTAAATACAACAAGAATACGTAAATAATGATAGAAACTAAGAAGTCACTTTTTGATAACCTCCAGAATTTTTTTGGGTTTGATAATTTTAAAGGAGAACAGGAAGCGATTATTACAAACATACTGGCAGGTAACGACACATTTGTAATTATGCCCACCGGCGGTGGCAAATCAATGTGCTACCAACTGCCGGCTTTAATGAGCGAAGGTACAGCGATCGTAATATCCCCATTGATCGCATTAATGAAAAACCAGGTTGATCAATTACGAGCTTTCGGAGGATCAGACAGCATAGCCCACTTTTTAAATTCATCGCTTACAAAATCAGAAACAGCCAGGGTTAAAGAAGATATTTTAAGCGGCAAAACCAAGCTGCTGTACGTAGCGCCTGAATCGTTAACGAAACAGGAAAATATAGATTTTTTACGCCTTAACTCGGTGTCGTTCGTGGCGGTTGACGAGGCGCACTGTATATCGGAATGGGGACATGATTTCCGGCCCGAATATCGCAAGATAAGACAGGTGATCAGTAACATCGGCGATGAGATACCTATTATCGCCTTAACTGCCACTGCAACGCCAAAAGTTCAGCAGGATATCCAGAAAAACCTGCAAATGAATAATGCTACGGTTTTTAAATCGTCGTTTAACCGGGCAAACTTATTTTACGAAGTGCGCGCAAAACGCAATGTGATAAAAGAGATCGTAAAATTTGTTAAACAAAACCAGGGGAAATCGGGGATCATTTATTGCCTGAGCCGTAAAAAGGTGGAGGAAGTGGCCGAAGCGCTTAACCTTAATGGTATAAAAGCCCTGCCATACCACGCAGGTTTGGACGCAAAGGTGCGTACAGACACCCAGGACAAATTCCTGATGGAAGATGTGGATGTTATTGTAGCCACGATTGCCTTTGGGATGGGGATCGATAAACCGGATGTGCGGTATGTGATCCACCATGACATGCCGAAAAGCATGGAAGGTTACTACCAGGAAACGGGCCGGTCGGGCCGCGATGGCGGCGAGGGCGTTTGCGTAGCCTTTTACTCCGAAAAGGATATTGACAAGCTTCAGAAATTTATGAAGGACAAACCGGTTGCGGAACGCGAGATCGGAACCCAGATACTTAAAGAAGTTATTGATTACGCAGAATCGGCTGTATGCCGCCGTAAACAGTTGCTGCATTATTTTGGAGAAAACTTCAATGAAGCAGGCTGCAACAATATGTGCGATAATTGCAGCGCGCCGAAACAATATTTCGACGCCGAGTTGCAGTTGCACAAAGCTTTAAGCCTGATAAAGGAAATAGGCGAGAAATTTGACGACAACCATATCATCAGTATCCTAATGGGTGAGGAGTCTGCCCAGATCAAGAATTACGAGCACGACCTGCTTGATTACTACGGGTCGGGCAAGGATGATGGCAAAAACCTTTGGGACTCGCTGATGCGCCAGGCCCTGCTGAATAATTTCCTGTCAAAGGATATTGACCAGTACGGCTTGCTGCGGCTAACCAAAACCGGGCAGTCGTTTATAGAAAACCCTTATAGCATACGGTTTATTTTAAACCGGCCGATGGAAGCTACGGACGACGATGATGCTGAAGATGGTCCGAAACAAAGCAGCGGGGCGTTGGATACTGAATTACTACAAATGCTTAAGGACCTGCGTAAAAAGCTGGCCAAACAAAAAGGGCTGCCGCCGTTTGTTATATTCCAGGACCCTTCACTGGAGGAAATGTGCACCCATTACCCCATAACGAACGAAGAGCTTAAGCAAATTTCGGGCGTAGGGGCAGGGAAGGCCCTGAAGTTTGGAAAACCGTTTACCGACCTGATCCAAAAATACGTGGAGGACAATGAGATAGACCGCCCTGTGGATATGGTGATAAAAAGCGCGGCCAACAAGTCGGCGCTGAAGGTATTCATCATTCAAAATATCGACCGTCATTTGAACCTGGATGACATTGCGGCCTCGAAAGGCTTGTCGTACGAGGAGATATTGAAAGAAGTGGAGACCATTGTCAATTCAGGCACTAAACTGAACCTGAACTATTATATCGATGAGGTTATCGATGAAGATAAACAGGAGGAGGTGTTTGATTATTTTCGCACGGCCGAGATTGACTCGATAGATGACGCTTTAGTTGAATTAGGTGATGACGACTATACCCGCGAAGAGGTGCAGCTGATGCGCATTAAATTCCTGTCTGAAATGGGGAATTAAATGTGCAGATTTCAGATGTGCAGATGTGTAAATTTCAAATGTGCTGATGTGCAAATTTCAGATGTGCTGATGTTTGGATAGTCTGATTTGTAAATCGATCAGCGTAAATAGAATTAAGCCTTCGGATCAGCGTCCGGGGGCTTCTTTTATTTTAGTGTGGACAACACATTCCGGATCAACCGCTTTCGAATCGATAGCTATCGCAATTGTTTTTTCATCAGGAGATCGGTTTGGCGATCGTTACCAAGCAAAAACTCGTGGCTGCCAAATATATTGAAGCCGTGATGCTTATAAAAGCCGATGGCTTTGTCGTTGTGCTCCCAAACGCCGAGCCAAAGGTATTCGAGGTACCTGTTCCTGGCAATATCAGCTGCAAAATTTAGCAGGCTGCGGCCGATATGCTTGCCATGATGTACAGCAGAAACATATATCCGCTCGACCTCGGCGGCTTTTTTATCTTGAAGCTCGGTTTGCGCATCGTTAAAGTTTAACTTGAGGTATCCTGCTACTTCGTCGTTAAGCATCGCGAAATAAAATTCAGAATCCCGGTTGGCAAGCTCCGAGAATATTTTTTGAAGCGTGAATGCATTTGCCGAATAAGCATCGATATCGGAAAGATCGTTTAAATGAGCAAAAAAATCGTAAAAAGTTTTTTTGCTGAAATCAGCCAGTAACCCCGCCTCTGCCAATTCAACCTTTCTGATAGCAATCATATTCTAATTTGAAATTAATTGCAAGAATAGCAATCTTCAAATTCTCAAATCAACAAATTTTCAAATTAAGGTTAGTCAAACTGCTCCTGCAAACGGATAAGCCTGTCTATCATCAGGTTAAGCTTTTCTTCCTCGTTTTTAAACATCCGAGGCTTTAAATAAAAGGTGATAAAGAGGAACCAGATAATGGTAGAGCCATAGGTAATGAGCTTAAAATATAACGGGGCCTTCTCCAGCACTTCGATAAAATATAAAGCCAGGCCGGCACTGATGAACAAAACAAAAAAGTAATAAAACCAGCCTACGATCTTACTCCTGTTTTTTTGATATTCCTTAAGCGTATTCAGGTAATCGGCGGGATTTTGCGTAAGATCGTGTTTGTTCAGGATATGATAGTGGCGGATGATGAGCGACAAATAGGCTATCATGGTAATTAAGATGATCAGGATACCGACAGTTGTCGCCGTTGACCGGAAAGCGAAAAAGAACGTGACAATAAAGGCGCAGCCAATTAAGCCGATCATGCCCACGATACCCCAGTACAGCTTACTGGTTATGCCGCTGATTCCTTTCTTTACCTGCTTCAGCGCTTCGTCCACCGAAAGCTTATCGGGTTTTGGCTGTCCCTGCCATACCGAAATCAAGTGCTCAAACTCTTTCATAGTGGTTATATAATTCAGTCAACTTTTGTTTAATGCGATGTATTTTAACGCGCAAATTTCCTTCTGATATGCCCGAAACTTCGGCAATTTCAGGATAGGGCACTTCATCCAGCACAAGGGTAATAATAATTCTTTCCGACTCTTCCAATTTGGATATGCACTTATAGAGCAAAGCTACCTGCTCGTTTTTTTCTGATAATTCTTCCTTTTTATTTTCGGATATAAACGGCGTCAGCTCATCCTTGGCCTGCCGTTTTTCGGACCGCAGGTAGGTTAAGCACGTATTTACCGCAATGCGATATATCCACGTCGAGATCATCGCCTGGTTGCGGAATTTATCGAGGTTTTGCCAAACTTTTAAAAATGTTTCCTGTAAAAGGTCGTTCGCAGCATCATCATCCCCGGTGTAACCATAGCATAGGTGGTAGATCTTTTTTGAATTGGCTTCGTAAATCTTTTTGAAAGCTGCCTCTTTATCTGCCACTACCAGTTAATTTATGTTTAGATGTTAAAAATATGTAAATGTTACATGCCTTATCCTATATCCTTCTCCAAAGGAGAAGGACTTTAACCAGTTCCCGGAGTTCTTTTAAGAACCCTCTCCCTTGGAGAGGGCAGGGTGAGGCTAATGATATAACCACGGAAATTTTTTTTCGGCTTCCATGTGCAGTGTATTATACTCTTCGGTATAATCGAACTGCAGATCCTCATGGAGCTTATCAATGGTATTGCGGATTTTTTCCAACTGCCGGGTCAATATCATCCGCAATGGCTTGTATGATAATTTTCGGTCGGTATATTGTAAAAAAGTGTAGCAAAAGTTTATCAGCAATTCTATTTCAGCTTGTTTTGATCCGATGAATTTGGTGTATTTGCCTATCAATCTTAATATCTTCCGGATATATTTTGCTGCCAGGTAACTTTGTGACGGCAGCGCGCTAAACATAAAGCCGACTTCGCCCTTTACTTTTTCGATAAATGCCTGCTCGTTATCCGCCTCGAACAACAGATACGCTACCAGCTCCTTGTTCTCTTTTTTATAACGCACCAGGCGCAAACATAACTCCGCTACCTGTTCGTTCGACAAATGCTGAACTTCTTTTTTTATATCCTGTACGCCATAGGTGGTAATGCTCATCGTAACGATTATAGCGCAAATTACTAAATTTTAAATTTTGAGGTGAACGAAGCGTTGCGATAGTTGGTATTAATTAATATCATTGTATAACCAATTATCAACAAGCCCCAGGCTTAATTTATTCATTCAATTTATGTCAGCAGATACAGTTCAAATAAACGGTAAGGCTAAGGCCAACAATACTTATGATGCTATTGTGATCGGTTCGGGTATAAGCGGGGGATGGGCGGCCAAAGAGCTTACCGAACGCGGTTTAAAAACGATCATGCTGGAGCGCGGCCGTAACTTTGAGCACCTGAAAGATTATAAATCAGCGGCGAAAGACCCGTGGGAATTTGAACACCGGGGCAACCCGACACAGGCACAACGCAAGGTGCGGCCGGTGATCTCGCGCGGCTGGGGGGCGTACGAGCCCATAATGGATTACTGGGCCAACGAGCAGGATGCGCCATATACCGAGATAAAGCCTTTTAACTGGTGGCGCGCATACCAGCTGGGCGGCCGCTCAATTTTATGGGGAAGGCAAAGCTACCGGTGGAGCGACCTTGATTTTGAAGCGAATTTAAAAGACGGATGGGCGATCGACTGGCCCATCCGGTATAAAGACCTGGAGCCATGGTACGATCATGTTGAAAAGTTTGCCGGTGTAAACGGCTCGAAGGAGGGGCTGCCGCAGCTGCCCGATGGCCATTTCCTGAAGCCAATGGATATGAATTGCGTGGAGAAGGATGTTTCCGAGCGCATAAAAAAGCATTATAACAACACCCGGCACATGATCATCGGCCGCAGCGCCAACCTTACCGAAGCTATCCCGGGCAGAACGCGCTGCCAGTTCAGAAACCGGTGCTGGGAAGGATGCCCTTTCGGGGGGTATTTCAGCACGCAATCCTCAACGTTGCCGGCGGCAATGGCTACCGGCAAGCTAACCGTAAGGCCTTTTTCCATCGTGACCAGGGTACTTTACGATAAAAACACCAAAAAAGCGACCGGGGTAGAGATCGTTGATGCCGAAACGCACCAAACCTATGAATATCATGCTAAAATCGTTTTTGTTAACGCCTCGACGCTGAACAGCGCATGGGTATTGATGAATTCGGCCACGGACGTATGGCCGGGAGGGCTTGGCAGCAGCAGCGGCGAGCTGGGCCACAATATTATGGACCATCATTATAACCTCGGCGCATCGGGCACGGTTGAAGGTTATGAAGATAAATATTATTTTGGCAGGAGGCCAAACGGCATTTACGTGGTGAGGTTCGCTAACTTTTTTGGCGATAAGCGCGACTACCTGCGGGGGTTCGGTTATCAGGGCGCCGCAAGCCGCGAGGGGTGGAGCAGGAGCGTGGCCGAGCTGAACGTGGGCGGGGCGTTTAAAGACGCAATCACCGAACCTGGGCAATGGACGATAGGCATCGGCGGGTTCGGCGAACTACTGCCGTATCATGAAAATAAAATAACGCTCGACCCGCACCGGAAAGATAAATGGGGGCTGCCGATACTGGCAATGGATGCCGAGATCAAGGGCAACGAGAAGAAGATGCGCGTGGACATTGTAAAGGAAGCGAAGGAAATGCTGGAAAGTGCAGGTGTACAAAAAGTGATAACCTGGGATCACGGGCATAATGTGGGCGATGGAATTCATGAAATGGGTACGGCGCGCATGGGCCGCGATCCTAAAACATCGGTACTTAATGAACATAACCAGGTGTGGGATGCTAAAAACGTTTTTGTCACCGATGGCGCCTGCATGGTGTCGTCGGCTTGCCAAAACCCCTCGTTGAGCTACATGGCGCTGACGGCAAGGGCCGCGAATTTTGCCGCGGACGAACTGAAAAAAGGGAATTTGGGGTAGGGGTTGGCGATTAGGGGTTAAAGATTAAGGGTTAGGGTAAAAAACAATAAGTTGATGTTATATGAAATATAAATTGCTCATTTACATTGTATTATGTATATTCGCTTCAAGTGTATTTGCAAAGCAAAAGGTATTGGTTTTCAGTAAAACGAAGGGCTGGCACCATACATCAATTCCCGCAGGTATCAATGCCATAATAAAGCTGGGGCATGAAAATAATTTCGATGTGGACACCACCACCAATTCGGAGAAATTCACTTACAATAACTTAAAACATTACGCGGCTGTTATATTTTTAAGCACCACCGGCGATGTTTTGAATGATGCGCAACAGGCCGAATTTGAAAAATACATCCGCGCCGGCGGTGGGTTTGTCGGCGTACATTCGGCTACAGATACCGAATACGACTGGCCGTGGTATGGCAATCTCGTGGGCGCTTATTTTAAAAATCACCCCGACCATCAGCAATTTGCGGTTTTGCATGTGGTCGATCACGATTTTATTGCCACCAAACACCTACCCGCCGAGTGGCGCAGGTTTGACGAATGGTATAATTTTAAATGGATGGCGCCAAATCTTCACGTTCTGATCACGATAGACGAAAAAAGTTATACCGGTGGTAACATGGGCGATAATCATCCCATGAGCTGGTACCACAGCTACGATGGCGGGAGGGCATTTTACACCGCATTAGGGCATACTGATGAATCTTATTCCGATCCGCTGTACCTGCAGCATTTGCTGGGTGGGATAAAGTATGCTATGGGCAGGGGGAAATAGTTGTAAGGGTTGTAAGGGTTGTAGTATAAAAAGTTTAATTCACTACTTTAGCGGGTAATAATTAAGTTCCATCAACCAAAAGATGAAGATACTTGCCTTAGTTTTTATCGGCGGCGGCATCGGCAGCTTATGCCGTTATTTGTTAAGCCGGTACATAACAATTAACTTTTTTACCGCTTACCCGTTTTTGGGAACCTTCCTGGTGAATATTACAGGCTGCCTGCTCATCGGCTTTTTTGTATTTTACTTTACCGAAGGCCGTTTTGGCGCGGCATCGTTACCCTGGCGTTTATTCCTTGTAACCGGGCTGTGCGGCGGATATACCACCTTTTCTTCATTTTCACTCGAAAATATTGTGTTGATCGAAAACCGGCAGATATTAACTTTCCTGGGCTACACATTTGCAAGTCTTGCTGTTGGTTTTTTGGCGACTTATGCCGGGATATTAGCGGCGCGAAATATATAATCACCGCGGTTTGTCGCTTTGATATTAATAATTGATAAATACTAACCGCTTACTGTACGATCAATGTTTTGACGGATGACGTATGGGCGCTGAAATAACCCAGTGTGGCGGGATTGATATTGGTAGGCGGATTTGATGGTGAAACGCCGCCGCCGGGGCCGTTGTCCTGCTGCATTAATGAAAACCAGTAAGTATAAACGGGTTTATCAACGCATTGCATTTCCACCGTTACCGTATCACCAGGCTCAATATCGGTCTCGTTAGCAAACAATTCGAGGCTTACAAATTTGCCGTCGAAAAAATCATCATTAAAGGCAAAGACCCTGTTTACCTGGATGCCGTTTACGGTTAATATAAAACGGTATTGGTTGGTTACACCGGGCGGGTCCTGGAAATAAACTAAAATATCCCTGCGATTTTTATTGCTGTTAAATAACTGTGGCTGCGCTATTACAGAATCAATTTCGACAGGCCTGGGCATTTGTGAGGTTGCCGTATATGTTTGTCCGCCGGTTGTAACAGCAAGTGCATACGTGCCGTGAGGTGTCGTGGGAAAATTGGCGGTGTATGTGCCGGCAGCCCGCTCGGTGAACCGGAAAATATTGCCCAGCGAATCGGTCACGGTAACCGTGGCCCCTGAAACCGGTGGGTAGGTGTTTGTGCTTGTAAACGGGATATTTCGACTAAGCTTGACTGTTTGCTGACCGCGCTTGTTAACTATATTTCCTTCAATCACCAGTTTCCCGGTATCGTTACGAAGCTTTAGATCGATCACCTTTTGACACGACATGGCTGTGATGGCAACGCCGATGATCATGAATAATGTATGATATTTAAATTTTGCCTTGTTCATTTGTCAGAATTTAAAATTCCAGGTAACCGAAGGAATGCGCGTCGCAAAAATGCTGGTTTCCACCGCCTCCGTTGTGCCTGGTGACGTTTTGCTGTCGCGGAAAGTAATAATATACGGATCGCGGTGTGCATATACATTATAGATGCCAAACGTCCAGCTGGAGTGATATTTTTTATGCTCTTTCCCTTCGAGCGTGGCGCCTATATCCAGCCGGTTTGACGATGGCAGCCGGTAACCGTTACGCTCAGAATACGAAAACGTTGTTAAGCCGCCCACATTGTACTTGCCGGTAGGATAGGTGACAGCGTTGCCTGTTCCGTAAACAAACACGCTTGAAAACGACCAGCGCTTATTGAGCTGGTAGATACCTACAACCGAAATATCGTGCGTGCGGTCCTGCCGGGCGGGGTAGTAATTGCCGTTATTAATAGCGTCGAATTTTAGTTCGGTCCGCGAAAGCGTATAACCAACCCATCCATTGAACCGGCCATATTTTTTCTTTAAAAACAGCTCAAGGCCATACGCCCTGCCCGAACCATAGGTGAGCAATGACTCCACATCGGCATTGCCGATCAGCTGCGCACCGTCTTTATAGTCGATCTGGTTTTGGAGCCATTTATAGTAAACCTCGGCAGAAAATTCGTAGGTGTTATCTTTAAAATTCCGGAACCAGCCCGTTGAGACCTGGTCGGCTATTTCGGGCTTTATATTGTTACTGCTCATTACATACAGGTCGGTAGGCGTGGCGCTGGTGGTATTGTTAAGCAAATGTATGTTTTGGGTATTGCGGTTGTACGATGCTTTGAGGGAGTTTTCATCGTCAAGAAGATAGCTTGCCGAAAAGCGGGGTTCGATATTAAAATAGTTTTTTACGGCTTCGCCTGAACCGTACGTTACCGAGGTTGAGGTGTTGCCGGCAGCGTCATAAGTTTTAAAAGTGCCCGGCCCCAACAAAAAGAACCCCGTTAACCGCACGCCGTATAGGATGGTCAGCTTATCCGTGGCCCGCCATTCGTCGCTTATATAAGCGGCGTTTTCAAAGCCATACCGCTCCTGGATGCTTTTGCTGTTAAAGCTTGACGATGGCGGGGTCGTAATGTCGCCTGGAGCGATGGTGTGGTGCAGGATATTCACACCAAATTTGAGCGTGTTATTCCCCAGCGTGTATTGCAGGTCTTCCTTTAAGTTAACGTCTGTTATTTGCGATGTCGCCTTAAACTCGTCATTCGATATCAGGCTTTGTACCGTATAATCATAATTGCTGAACACAAGCGAGGTATTTGAAAATAACCGGCCGCTAAATACATGGTTGAACCTAAGGGTGCCGGTAGCATTGCCCCAGTTGGTTCCGAAAGTATTTTTCAGCGCTAAAACGTCCTTGCCGAAATATCCCGAGATATACAGGGCGTTTTTGGTGTCGAAGTGGTAATTTGCCTTCGCATTGATATCGTAAAAATAAATAGAGCTTCCTTTTACCGTGCTATCGGACGAAGCCTTTAAAAAAAAATCGATATAGGTGCGACGGGCGCTCACCATAAACGATCCTTTATCTTTTACCAGCGGACCTTCAACCTTGATGCGCGACGATATCAATCCCAGGCCACCCTCTGCGGTGTAGTCCTTGTTGTTGCCCTCGTTCATTTTGATGTCTAAAACCGACGATAACCGCCCCCCGTATTCTGCCGGCATGCCGCCTTTATATAAACTTACATCCTTTATAGCATCAGAATTGAACGTCGAAAAAAAACCAAAGAAGTGCGAGGCGTTATACACGGTAGCTTCGTCAAGCAGGATCAGGTTTTGATCGGAAGCCCCGCCGCGCACGTAAAACCCGGTATTGGCCTCGCCCGCGGATTTTACACCTGGCAACAGGGATAGCGTTTTTAATATATCGCGTTCGCCTAACACCACGGGCACCTGGTTTATCTGTGCCATGTTCAGCTTTTCGACACCCATTTGCGGGGATGCCACATTATCGTTATTGGGTTTATTGCCATTGATGACCACTTCGCTCAGCTCTGACCTGGGCTGCAGGGCAATGTTGATCTCAAGATCATCCGACAGTGAAATATGCTGTGTTATTGTTTGGTAGCCCACATAGGTAAACGTCAGTGTGTAGTCGCCTTTTGGAACCTGGATGGAATAAAAGCCATAGCTGTTGGTGGCAGATCCGTTTTGCGGAAGCTCATTTATCCGTATTGCGGCGCCAATCAGCTGTTCGCCGGTGGCCTTATCTTTTATAATGCCGCTTATTGTGAATTTTTTTTGCCCAAAAACCGAAAACGATGTAAAAAGAAGGAAGATAAACAACAGCGTTTTGGGCATTGTATAATTTTGATGCAAAAGTATCTTTAATTGTTACACCATCAACGGCAATAATGTAAATGTGGTATTACACTGGCTGGTCGATCCTGAACTTATGGACGTTCCGGCAGAATGCATGCAACTCTTACCCGGCAAAACAAATCATAGTGCGCGAGGTTATAACGGGGAGAACATAATATTGGTTGCTGCCGCTTTACTTTAAATTGTATGAAAACTTTTAGTGCGTTTATGGGTGATCTTAAAATTCGCTTGAAACGCATGCGCGCCCGGATCAATAAGTCGGTTTTTGTTGGCATGGAAATATTGAGGTCGGCCCTTTCGCCGAAGCCAAAGCTGAATATCCTGTTTTCGGTTAAACCAGCCTGGGAACCCAATATACGCATCGGTTTCAGGTCAACCCGTCACCATTTGCTGTTTGATGCGTTCACAGACGAAAATATCGAAAAGAGCGACCTGGCGGTACCGCTAACCATGAAGGACCTTAAATATTTAAGCAGCCATCGTAAGCTGGCGGCGCGCAACCTGATTCCGATACCCGACCTTGCGGCCATTGAGATATGCGACGATAAATATCTTTTTTATCAAACCTTAAAAGAAAGGGGTTTTGGTGATTATTTGCCGCGAATTGGCACGCACCTGCCTTACCCTTACATCTTAAAAAAACGGGTAGCCGAGGACGGGGACAATTGTTACCTGATTTTTAATGCCGCGGATGAAAAGGCCCACGAAGCCGAGCTATCCGATCCCGAATATTTTTCGCAGGAAATAATAGCCGGCCACCACGAATATGCCACGCACATTTTAGTGAAGAACGGAAATATACAATCCTGTATCAATATCAAATACACTTTTAAAGAGGAGTTACCCATAAAAGGACAGGATACATATATCTCGCGCGAGATATCGGGCTGCCCTTACCTCGATCTGTTTGCTCAAATGCTTAACGCTGCCGGGTTCGAAGGCCTGTGCTGCGTTAATTATAAGGTGAGGGATTACCAGCCCTATGTATTTGAGATAAACCCGCGATTTGGCGGCAGCCTTTCGCCTTTTTTCTTTTCGTTTGTAAGCAAGCTGAATTGAGATAACCGAAAGCCAGGCTAAATATCCGCAGCCACGGCTTTCAGCTTCGACAGCGCGGTTTTAGCCACGGTCAGGGCGTTTTGGCTGTAATAGGTTTTATTGAACAGCTCAACTGACAATACCAAGGGCCTGTCGTGCCTGCGGAGGATTTGTAAAATGCGTTTTATGGGCGCTACGCCATCGCCGGGATATATCCTGTCGGCATCGGTAACGGTTTGATAGGGAAGGCCGGCCGGGTAATCGTTCATGTGCAGAATATCCACTGCTGAGGGGCTCATCAGCGGCAAGGTATCCAATGACGAATGGCCGCGGTACAAATGAAAAATATCAAGCAGCACCCTGGCCGAGGGGTGGCCCGTTTGCATGGCCGCGTATAACACATCACTCACATTGCTTAGCAGGTTTAAAAATCCCCACATCTCCAGCTGCGGCACCACGCCGCTTGTATCGCTAAGATCTAATATCGCCCGGTATCGTTGGGCCACTGCATCCAAACTGATAGCCGACGTGTTTGTGGCGCCCATAGCCGGTGCGGCCATTCGCCTGCAGCCAATTTGGGCGAGCAGCCCCATTTCCCTTTTTACCTGTTCAATGGCATTATTCCGGACAACGGCGTCGTCAACCACCCATTGAGCAAAGCCGATACTATCTTCCACCTTTAATCCTAAATCGTCCAGGCGGTGTTTTGCGTCTTTTATGGTTCCACCATTTTTTAAATAGGTTTGCAAGGATTCGATCCATATCTCGACCGAGCGGAAGCCTGCGGCGGCAGCGGTTTCCAACTCCTTTACAAAACCCAGGTTATGGCCCCGGATGGTTGACATGTTGAGGCAAAAGACGAATGCCGGCGGTTTTGTTTCAATTTTCACGGTTCGTGCTTCGGCGGCGGTAACCGCAGCCACTCCGGCAGATGCGCCGATAAGTTGCAGCGCCGCACGGCGATCGATCATTGGGTTGGGCATGCTTTACGGCCGGGTTTATGGAATGTATTATATCATCCGCTGAATAGCAGGATAAATATAAATATTAAACCGGATAAACCGGTAAAATATCCAGGCTATAGCGGGTATCCATCATCCGCGAAAGGAATGTTATTCGGTTTTCAAACTGTTTATAGGATTGGCCAGCGCCGCTTTTACGGATTGAAAGCTTACGGTAATCAGCGTTATAGCGACAGCCCCCAGCCCTGTAAATACAAATATCCAGCCCGATATGCCCGACCGGTAGTCGAAACGCTGCAGCCAGTTATGCATAAGATACCATGCCAGCGGGCTGGCGATAAGGAACGCCATGGCCACAAGCCCGATAAAATCTGTCGACAGCAAACGCCATAAATTTAATACTGAGGCTCCTAATACCTTGCGCACACCAATTTCCTTTATGCGCTGCGCGGCCATAAACGAAGCCATGCCAAATAGGCCCAGACAACTGATAAAAATAGCCAGGGTTGCAAAAAATGCGGCCAGCTTACCGATACGCTGCTCATTGCCGAATTTTTTGGCATATTCCTGGTCGACAAACTGGTAGTCAAAAGATTGTTCGGGGTTAAAATGCTTAAATACCGGCGCAATCTTTTCCAGTGCCTGGCTTGCGCTAACTGAGGGGTTTATTTTTATCAACACCGTATTTCCGGCACCCTTATTAAGATAATATAAACAAGGTTTTACCTGTCCGTAAGGCGAATCGACAATGATATCGTTGATCACGCCGATTATTTTGAACGGCACGCCATCGAAAGTGACGTTTTGGCCAACCGGATTTTTGAGCCCCATAAACTTTATGGCGGATTCGTTTGCGATCACGGCCGAGGAATCACTCAGAAATTCTTTTGAGAAATTTCTCCCATCTTTAAATTGCCAGCCAGCTACTTTACCATATTCGGGGGATACTCCGGCCCGCTGAAAATCAACACTCAGATTAGGATCTTTATCTTTCCAGCCAACACCGCTGGTGCTGCCCGCTGATGCTGTTGGCGGCACATCGCCTTCGGCCATAGCCGTGACAGCACCGGTTTTAAACAACTCGTCCTGCACGGCGTTGTAACTTTTGTGGATCTTCTCAGTGATTACCGGGATAGCCACCAGGCCATCGCGGGTATAACCCACCGGGCGGTCTTTTGCAAACTGTATTTGCCGGAAGACGACAACCGTTCCGATAATGAGCGTTACTGAAACGGTAAACTGCACCACGACCAACACTTTGCGCGGAAGCGCCGCAAAACGGCCCATGCGGAATGATCCCTTGAGCACTTTAACCGGCTGAAATGAAGAAAGATAAAAAGCAGGGTAGCTGCCGGCAATAAGGCCAGTGAACAGGCTGAAACCAATACTCATGAGCCAAAACAGCGGCGAGCCCCAAAGTATTGTCATTCTTTTATCGGCTACTTCGTTAAAAAGCGGGAGGCTTAATTGCACAAACAGCAATGCCAGCAAAAACGCAATTCCAACGTACAGTACTGACTCGCTAAAAAACTGGAGAATAAGCTGGGCACGCAGGGAGCCCACTGCTTTTCGAATGCCCACTTCGCGGGCGCGTTTTTCGGATCGGGCAGTGCTTAAATTCATGAAATTGATACAGGCCAGGAGCAATACGAACACCCCGATGATACCAAACATCCAAACGTATCCTATGCGGCCGCCCGTGTTTTTACCGTTCTTAAATTCATCATATAAGTGCCATTTACTCATGGCCTGCAGGAAAAGCGCGGGCTTCTTTTTGGCCAGCACCGGGTTTACCTTATGCAGCTTTGCGTCCCTGATTTTCGATGAAACGGCAGCCATGCCGGCATTATCCGCCAATTGCACGTAAAGCGCAACAAAGTTTGGCCGCCACGGGTCCTTTATTGATTTTATATCATTCGCGTTATAAAACATTTCCCACGACCCGAGAAACCCCAAATCGGCAAAGGTCGAGTTCTGCGGCAGATCGCTATAAACGCCTGCCACTTTCCCGTTGATCTGGTTATCGATCCTCAAAGTTTTGCCCATCGGATCGGCGTCGCCAAAATATGCTTTGGCTGTTGACGCGGAAATAATTATCGAGGAAGGGTCCTTCAGCGCGTTCGTATTGCCTTTCAGCATTTCCAATGTAAACATACCGGGGCCGTTCGGTTCCATAAAACCGCCGTTGCGGGTGAGTTTTTTGTTATCTAGCGCCAGCATATGATCGCCTATACCGACCGCCATTACCACATTTTTAAAATCACTGCCATAGCTTTTGCGCAGTTCGGCGGCCAACGGGTAGGGCACCTGCCGCCAGGTTTGCACCTCGCCGTTGTTGGTCACATTTTGTATCACCTGGGCGATAGAACTATAATTTTTATGATAGGTGTCGAAGGAAAGCTCATCCCATATCCAAAGGCCGATCAGCATGGCTACAGCCATGCCTACGGATAATCCCACGATATTAATGAAGGAGTGCACTTTGTTTTTAACAAGGTTGCGAAATGCTGATTTTAGGTAATTTTTTATCATGGCGAAACGGTTTGATACAGCTCTTGCCAAAATTTCGTGCCATCCGATTAAATGGCTGATAATTAAATAATTAAATACAAACAGGTCATGTCAAATGTATCATTTGCGAACAGTGGAATGTCCGGTTTTGGAGCTACTGTGTACACATCTTTTTTCATTAGATAATCACTCTATAACTAAATAAAACCAATAACCTGTCATTTCGAACGATAGAGAGAAATCTATACATACGCTAAGCGAACTTTGCATTGTCCGTATGGCTTGTGTATAGATTTCTCATTCGCGCCATCTCACTCCACGCGCTGCTCGTTCGAAATGACATTTTTTTTAAGAAAATTGTGTACACACCGTAGGTTTTGGAGGGGAGTAAACAGGTCTTGGTAAATCCAATCTTATTTATAGCTCTGCTTTAGATCTTTTAGCCAATAAACAGGCAGCGTTAACCCTTTGGATATGTTTGGCTGGAAACGATCGATTTATCACTTACCGCAGCGGAGCAGAGCAGCATATGTAGGTATTATCACAATTACGGGGTGATTATGCCGGAAGTCCGGAATATTGTGTTACCTTTAAGCATGACCTGCGGGAAAAAAACATCTCTTCTATCCCGATAGTCATACCTTTTCTTTTCCGCTGGTTTACTATAATAACTTTTAAAAAAGGATGACCAAAAATAATTCCGACGAACTGCTTATCGCCACCCAGGAACTTGCATTTAAAAAAGCAGAGAAGGGAAAACGTGCGGCTGACCTCGTGATCGCTAATAAAGAATTGGCGTTTCAAAATAAGGAAAAGGAAAAACGTGCAGCAGAATTGGTGATTGCCAATAAAGAGCTTGCTTTTCAAAATAAAGAAAAGGAGAAACGAGCGGCAGAATTGGTTATTGCAAACAAAGAGCTTGCTTTTCAAAATAAGGAGAAAGAAAAGCTGGCCGAAGAACTGATCATAGCAAACAGGGAACTTAAGCAGGCAGAAGACAATATCCGGAAGCTTAATGATGAGTTGGAGCAGAAAGTGATTGAGCGTACCGCACAATTGGAAGCGGCTAACAAAGAACTGGAGGCATTTTCCTATTCGGTATCGCATGATCTGCGCGCGCCGATCAGGGGCATCAACGGGTATACCCATATTTTGATGGAGGATTATGCCGGAAAATTGGACGTTGATGGCATAAAAGTCCTTCATTCCATTATGCATAATTCAAAAAAAATGGGGCAGCTGATCGATGACCTGCTTGCATTTTCAAAATTAGGCAGAAAACAGGTAACGGTTTCTAAAATTAACATGACTGAACTCGTTAATTCGGTGAGGGAAGAATTAATATTTGAGGCTGGTGAAAGCATCCCGAAATTCGATATAAGCCTGTTGCCGCCTGCAAAAGGCGACCAATCGCTGATAAAGCAAGTATGGGTCAATTTGATTTCAAACGCAGTTAAATATTCAAAGTATAAATCAAAAACCACGATAAAAATCGGCGCCCGTGTAAGTGACGACCTTGTGATCTATTATATAAAGGATGAGGGCTCCGGGTTTGAAATGCAATACTATGATAAGCTTTTCGGGGTTTTCCAGCGGCTGCATTCGCAGGAGGAGTTTGAAGGAACAGGTATCGGCCTGGCCATCGTGCAAAAAATAGTGCAGAGGCATAACGGTAAGGTATGGGCCGAATCAAAATTGAATGAAGGTGCAAGCTTTTACTTTAGCCTGCCGGGATTATAAATACTTAATGAAAAGACTATGAATTACGATGAAGTTGAAATTTTATTTGCCGAGGACAGTATGGATGATGCTGTGCTTACCATTCGAGCCTTAACAAAAAGCGGCTTTACCAATAAGCTTCTTCATGTTAAAGACGGGGCAGAGGCGCTCGATTTCTTTTATTGCACCGGGGTGTATGCCTTGCGGAACAGGAAGGAAAACCCTAAACTCATATTGCTTGACCTGAAGATGCCAAAAATGTCGGGAATGCAGGTACTTGAAAAAATCAAGGCCGATCCTGAACTGAAATCCATCCCGGTTGTCATTCTGACATCGTCACGTGAAGACCCGGATGTAGAAAAATGTTATGCGCTTGGAGCAAACAGCTACATTGTAAAGCCTGTTGACAGCAGTAATTTTTCCCAGGCCATAGAAAAGATAGGGGTGTACTGGATGATATTAAGCCAGTCGCCGCATAACTAAGCACACCTAAAAGCTTATTATAAATTTATAATAAGTTGATTAAATAGACGATCCCTACTATTAATAGCCGTAACGATGAGAACGAACCTTAAAATACTTATCCTGGAGGATAATGAAACGGATGCCGATTTGCTTAAACGGGAATTGCGAAGATCTGGGCTGAGTTTTATTTCTAAAGTTGTGCAGGCGCGCGAAACGTTTGAGATGGCCCTTGAGCATTTTAACCCCAATATTATATTGTCCGACTATTCGCTTCCGGCGTTTGATGCCGTTACGGCGTTTCAAATAAAACAGGATAAATTTCCGCACATTCCTTTTATTATCGTTTCCGGTATTATTGGCGATGAAAACGCAGTTGAGCTGATTAAAATCGGGGTTACCGATTATGCGCCAAAAGACAAATTATTTGCATTGGCCCCTAAAATCACCCGGGCGCTAAAAGAGTCGCAGGAAAGGAAGGAAAAAATAATTACCGACGAAAAATTAAAAAGGCAAACGGCAGAGTTGGTTATCGCAAACAACAAGCTTATTTTTCAAAATGGCGAAAAAGAAACCCGTGCCTCGGAGTTAGTTATTGCAAACAATGAGCTCATTTTCCAGAATGGAGAAAAAGAGAACAGGGCCGCCGAGTTGCATATTGCCAATATTGAGCTTGCTTTTCAAAACGGCGAAAAAGAAAGCCGGGCTGCCGAATTGCTTATTGCTAACATAGAGCTTGCTTTTCAGAGCGACGAAAAAGAAAACCGGGCCGCCGAGCTGCATACCGCCAACAAAAAACTGATCGTTCAAAATGAAGAGAAAGAAAAACGAACGATCGATCTAACCAGTTTATCTGATGCATTACAAGCGCAGCAGAAAAAATTACGGCATGCTAATATCAAGCTTCACGATAAAACCCAACTACTGATCAAACAGGATGAAAGGGTTAAAATAATTAACCGTGATTTATTGCTGTTAAACCAGGAGCTTGAAAAGCGCGTGGTTAACCGCACCAAAGAATTAGCGGAAAGTGAAACCAGGTTTCGTAATATGATGGAAACGATCCCGCAGATAGCCTGGACAAACACCGTTGATGGTGAGGTGACCTTCTATAACAAACGCTGGTATGACTATACGGGGCTGAAGCGCAGGAAAACCAGTCTGCCGGGCTGGCAAAATATTGTGCACCCGGATGACCTGGGCATTACATTAACTGAATTACGCGCTATTTTAAAAACCAGCGACGGTGGCGAACTTCAGATCCGCTTAGTACGTTCGGACGGTGGATACCGGTGGCACCTGGTCAGGCTGATGTCGATAAGAAACGAAAACAAGGTGCAGCTTTGGGTGGGGACGGCGACAGATATACATGAGCTCAGGTTGTTACAGCAGCAGAAGGATGATTTTATCAGCATAGCCAGCCATGAGCTCAAAACGCCTATTACCACATTAAAAGCTACGCTGCAGTTTCTGAATAAAATCAAGGATAATCCTTCGCATGTGTTGTTTCCAAAGCTCATAGGTCAGGCCAACAAAAGTTTAGAGAAAGTAACTGTTTTGATTGACGACCTGCTGAATACGGCAATGGTGAATGATGGAAAGCTTAAACTGAATTTAAAATCATTCAATATTGCTGAATTAATTGATGAGTGCTGCCATCACGTACGTCAACAAAGTCTATACTCGGTGCTTGTTATAGGTGATCTGAAACTTGACGTTTTCGCTGATGCCGACCGTATAAGCCAGGTATTGATAAACTTTATAAACAACGCCATTAAATATGCCCCTGAATCAAAAATTATTACCATCGCTATTGAAAAGGAAGATGATATGGTCAAAGTAGCTGTTAAGGATAATGGCCCGGGTGTTATAACCGATAAGTTAATGCATTTATTTGACCGTTACTACCGGGTGGAAGAAAGTGGAATTCAAGGTTCCGGTTTAGGTTTAGGGCTTTATATTTCATCGGAGATCATCAAAAAGCATAACGGGCAGATAGGCGTCGACAGCATATTGGGTAAAGGCAGTACATTTTGGTTCACATTGCCGGTTCAGCAAGCAAGATAACCGCGAGATCATTGATTTGGAGGCAATGCCTATAATTCTTTTTACTTATAAAGCCCGGCTTTAAACCTCTTAGCCAATAACCCCGTTGCCAGGCCGGGATCAATATCGGCAATGACTATGCCTTCCTTTCCATACGGCTGATGAGCCACGCAGCCGCCATCGGGCGCAATGACCGCGCTGGCCGATTCGGGGTATTCAAGCGCGTAATTGGAAGTGGCAAAATAAATGGTGTTTTCTAAAGCGCGCATCATCTGCGCCTTTTCGTAATAGGGGTTGTCTTTGTGGCCCCATTCTGCCGGCAGGAAGCCTTCTATGTTGCTCCCGGCAAGATGGGGATGAAATACGATTTGAGCGCCGTGCATAGCGGAGTACCTGACTGATTCGGGGTAACGAAACCCTTCGTGGCAAATGGTGATGCCGAATTTGAGGCCATTCACTTCAAAAATATGGCGGTCTGTTCCGGGTGTCCATATATTATCTTCGGTGGGGTCTAATTGGTTTTTCGTTTGGTAGCCCAGCACCTCGCCTGTTTTTGATATTACATGGGCGACGTTAAATAGCTTATCCCCGTGATACCAATCCATAGGAATTATAACCGCCACTGCATTTTCGGCGGCTATCCTGCAAACCTGGTTCAATGAAGATCGCAACTGTTTATCCGAAGCTTTTTCAGGTTTATATTCCAATGCCGGGTAACCGGGCAGATAAGACTCCGGGAAGCATACGATCTCTGCCTGGCCGGTGGCCGCTTCGCGGACGAGCTTTTCGACCCAATATAAACCATCAGCCAGGGATGCGGGATAAGGAGGGGAGGCTACAGCGATTTTCATATCGTTCGTTCACACGAAGATAGGGATATTGGTGAAGATGCAGATAAGATTGTCGCGAATGTTAAAGCTTGTTAAACTATTAACGGATGTTTTAGCTGACGTTACCTTTATGATTAAATAGAAATTTATTCGTGGGTAAACGATCGACGATCTTGTTGTTATTCCTGGCGGCGTTTGGCCGGCTTCATGCACAGTATATCGCCGGTAAAGTTGTCGACCAGGAAACGGGGCTGCCCATTGCTCTGGCCACGCTGGCGTCGGGTACGGTGCTGGCCTTTACCGGGGCGGACGGGCTGTTTACCCTTTCGGGTATACGATTGGGCGATACGATCAGCGTCACTTGTATCGGCTACAAACGGTTTCAGCTGGCGGTGGGCATACAGAATCGACTGATTGTCCGGCTCGAGCCGATATCGATTGTTTTGGACCAGGTATCGGTCAGCGCGTTGCGCGATTATCGCGCCGATTCGATTCGCAACCGCAAGGAATACGCGAAAGTTTTTAACTACCAGGCGCCCGGCCTGAAAGATGTATTTATCAATCGCGCGAATACCGCCTATACACCTAACACCTATAATGCGTCGCCGAATAATGCAACCCAGCTGGTCAGCGTGAACTTATTGGCTGTGATGGGCTTGTTAGCGAAAAATAAAGCGCCTGAATCCGAACTGCAAAAGATATTGATCCGGGATGAAGAAGCGACCTATGTCGACCATATCTTTTCCAAACAAAAGGTGATGGAAATTACGGCGATGAAAGGGGATTCGCTACAGGACTTTATGGCGAAGTACCGGCCCACCATCCAACAGATAAAAAAAATGTCGGGTTATGATCTGATCACCTATATCCGAAAAAGTTACACGGAGTTCCTTAAAACATATCGAAGGGAAACGTCGCCGTTTAGGAAGTGATAATTTATTTAGTTTTTAGCTTTTCAAAGCTAAACTTAGACCGGTCGAGTATAATATTGGACAAGAGTATGATGAATTTGAGATTCTAAAAGAAACTACATATTGTTAAAATATCTAACCACGATTGTTTTAGCGAAAAGTAGGGTATTTTGATACTCAATCTATTATTATATAATCTCTAAAATAGCATTCTTCTTAGGGCGATGGTGTTTCGGCGTATTTAGTCCTCAATGGCCTCGATACCAAGCGCTCTTGCCCGCTCGACGTTGTCCTTCATTTCTTTGAGCCGCTCCGGCGAGTGCCCCTGCCAATCTGTAACTTCACCAATAACCAGGAGCGGGTCACGGGTACGATAGGACCTGGTTGGATTTCCGGGGAATTTCTTATCTGTCAAATTGGGGTCGTCCCCGATAGGGCCGGTAGGATGCACGATATAAATCCTGCCAGGCCCATCGCCCAATGCAAGCTCGGCTCCCCAGATTGCAGCATCCATCGTAGCAGTGAGATAGACATATAACGCCTCTTTCCGCTTGCCATAGTTCGAGTTAAAGCCGGGTGCGATCAGGTCTCCTTGTTTTAACTGCGCCTTAGTGCCGTGGAAGAATTGCTGTGTGTTTGGGTTATTGTTGGCTTCGGTTGATTTAGTCATGTGTTGTTTTTTATCGATATTACAGTCAAAAATATAGCTTGTAAAACATGAAAAAACATGTTTTTAACTATATTTTGTTTAACGCAATATGATATTTGGATCGGCGTTATCCTTATAACAAACGGGTAGGTTTCGGGGTTCTGCTGGTTATCACCGCGCCATTGTTCATCTGTGCAGAAGAACGGACTCGAACTTCCCTTAAGCAACCAAGCCCCGATATCTTAGCTGGAGCTTGGTAGAGTCGAAGGTCAAACTAATTTCTCAAAGATTACAGAATAGCTGATAAGATAGTATTAGTTATGTTTAGCATAACTGTAATTATTTAGTTTGCCCTTACAAAATAGAGTTTGGGTAAAACAATTTTGATGTCGTTTTCGGTGCCATCCTTTCGCCAATAAATAACAAAGTCTACAATCGCGCTTTTTAGTTTATAGCCTTTAGACTCCATATCTTTAAATCGTTCCATAGCCGATTTGGAGAATTTCAATATTGGTTGTCTTTTGTTATTCATGCACTCGTCTTCGTTCACAAGTAGATCATCTCCGGCCATCAGCAAGGATACGTATTGCTGGGTTTGTATAAAATAGTCAAGCCAAACATCAGCAAGGGTAAGCTGCATGGCTGGTTGAATTGGTTTTTCGTTTTGCTCAAAGCGCTCAACGCGATTTAGGTTAGTTGTAATGATATGATCAAAATGGCTGGTATTAATATGGATAGTTAAATTTTGTTTGGCCCGCGTAATGGCCACGTATATTTGTCGTTTAATATCGTCGTTAAAGCTTTCAAGGCTTTCCAACATCAAAAAAACATTGTCAAACTCTTTTCCTTTGGCTTTGTGAATTGTTGATACGAAAATAGTTTCCCCGCTGCGAGAATAAAAATCTTCCGGTTTAGATTCCCGGATAAAGAAGTCCAGGTCAGTTTTGTATTTCATTTTGGTATTCGTCATTTCAAAATCTTTAATCATATTTTGACAAATAATCCAATTAGCACTATTCTTAAAATTACTAGCCGCCACGCGCTTTGCATTTTCCCATACGTCGTCACTTATTACATGAAACTGTTCATCGATATTGAGCAACGTCACGAATGACCTTACCTCAACCAGATTATATAGGTTAAATGCATCATTTGTTTGTATCAGTTTAGCTTGTATCCCGTTTTTTAAAAGCAGGCCGGTTATGTGTAAAGCTTCATCGTTAGTCTTTGTAAGTACACAGGTAGTACCCTTGAGTGCTGTGTTTATTAAATCGTCTACAAAAGGCGTTATCAAGTTGTTATGCTGATACCAGACTATTTTTATTTCCCCATCTTCAAGCTGTTTAGCAATTATTGGTGTGCTTTTTAAACGGTTAGATATGCCGGCTGCAAATTGATTGGCAAAATCAACCAGGTTGCTTTTGCTCCGATAGTTCTCAACAAGCTCGTATTTTTCAGCACCATTTATATGTATCAGTTGCTTAAGATACTTTGAGTTTGCGCCACGAAACTGGTAGATATTTTGGTCGTCGTCTCCTACAGCTATTATACGCATTTCTTCGTTTTCGTTCATTAATGTGCTAATCAATTTAAATTCATCTTCGTCCATATCCTGGGCCTCATCAATTACTAAAACGGTTTTTGTGATGCGATTTATTTCAACCTCTTTATTTAATATTTTTTCTATAGTTTGCTTTAAAATGGCATCCGATTTTTCGAGACTTCCAACCTTTCCCAATAGATCAAAACAATAGGAG
>Ga0134126_10000744_pt1 | contig 40907 bp, 28 predicted proteins | sample KB31752_FD_96881 | JGI IMG/M metagenome (GOLD analysis project Ga0134126, IMG submission 96881) | Terrestrial soil microbial communities with excess Nitrogen fertilizer from Kellogg Biological Station, Michigan, USA - KB3-175-2 | ecosystem: Environmental > Terrestrial > Soil > Unclassified ...
ACTCCTGTTCAGGCTACGCGTGGCAGCTTCCAAGAGCTGCGGTGGCGTTCCGCAAATGGGCGATTTGCACGCCGAAAGCGCCTATGACGCCTGCTACAAACAAGCACTGGACGACGCGGTTGCCCATGTGGCCTCGCCGAAGGTTGCGGAAGTCTACGGCCGACCGATACGACAAGCTTCCGGCCAATAGGCAGCCGAAACCTTTCGATTGCGGCGCTCGGGAGCCGCAATCGTCAAGGGGAAATTCGCTGACCTGTCCGCCAAGAGGCACTAGGCACTCTATCATCGGGAGTGCAGCGGAAACGATTGGGTACCTGTGAGCTTCCGCTTTTGGCGGATTTTGTTGAAGAAGTCGCGCATGGGTCGAGTGGGGTGACGCGGCCTGCGATGTGCCGAGCGGATTGGGCTGTGTTTGTTAGGATCAGTTTGGCATTGGCTGTGGGTTGGGGATCAGCTTTGCCAGTTTCCTGAGGTTCTGGGCGGTTGCGGCAAGCAGGAACTCATCACGGGCACCGCAAGGCCCTCGCAATCGCAGCCGGCCCAACCGCAGGATGCGTTTGAGATGGGCGAACAGCATCTCGACCTTCTTCCGTTCGCGACGTGAGACTATGTAGGCATCTGTCCTGGCGATCTCGCGGGCTAAGTCGCGAGCGCCTTCGTAGATGCTGCGAGGCACTTTGCGGGCGGGGGTGTTGGGCGAGGTTTGAGCGCACAGCCGTCGCAGTCATATTTGCTCGCCCGGTACATCAGGGTGGTCCCGTCGTTCACGACGGTCCCATTGGTGGCCAGGGTCTTGCCGCCAGGGCAGCGATAGAGATCGGCCTCCGCGTCATATGTGAAGTCGCTGCGCGAGAAGGTGTCGTCTGTTCGAGCCGACTTATCGAAGACCGGATATGCGGCTCGATCCCGCGCGTGTTCACCAGCCAGTCGAGCATCTCGGCCGTGCCGTAGGCGGAGTCGTCAGCCAGGCGTTCGGGATAGAGACCGAACCTTTGATCGACCCGATCAAGCATAGTGCGAGCAGCTCCAACCTCGGCCTGCCGGATCGCACGGGTGGGCTCGACATCGACGATGATCGCGGCCTTCAAATCGATCAGGTAGTTGTCTGAGTAAGCGAAGAAGGCATGGCCCTTGTGGGCACCGGTCCATTGCGCCGCTGGGTCTGACTTGGCCACGAACTTTGGGACCACCTCACTGGCCGCGCCCCACGCAGCCTCATCAAGCGTTTCCAGATACTCGCGCACAGAGCGGCGCGTTGCTGCGAGCGCCGACCAGTCGGTCTTCTCCGAACCAGCAGCCGCGCGCTGCTTGTTGGCATCCGCGGCAATCAGGCTGGCATCGACCGCGAAGCCGTCACCGCCGACCAATCCTTCCTTGATTGCCCTGGCAACGACCGTCTCGAACACATGGCGGAGGGCATCACTGTCGCGGAAGCGGCCGTGCCGGTTCTTCGAGAAGGTCGAGTGATCCGGCACCTCACCATCCAGCCCGAGCCGGCAAAACCAGCGATACGCCAGGTTCAGATGGACCTCCTCGCACAGCCGACGCTCCGATCGGATGCCATAGCAATACCCAACCAGCAGCATCCGAATCAGCAGTTCCGGATCGATCGAAGGCCGACCGGTCGAACTGTAGAACGGAGCCAAATGCGATCGCAGATCACCAAGATCTACGAAGCGGTTGATTGACCTCAGCAGATGATCCGCCGGCACATGTCGTTCCAGAGAGAACTCGTAGAACAGCGCCTCTTGTCCTGCCTGCTGCCCCATCATCGACCGCGCTCCTGCTTCGACCGCAGAAGTGAATCAGCGTAGCTGTGCCAGCTCAACTAGGGAGTTTTTCAACAAAATCGGCGCAAAGTGGTCGACGCTGAGGAAAGATTTGTCCCTGTGCAGATGACGAACTCAGGCGGGTGATGTTCCATGGGCAGGATCGTGTGCCCCTGATTTGGCCGCTCTATCAGGGAAAGGCCATGCCGCCGCATGAAGGGCTCGCAAAGAGCCTCTCTGGAGGGAATTTAATGCTTACTTGTGGCGAAAGTGGCGGATAACGGACACTGTCTTGCGTATTACGGCATAGCGCCACCGTGCGGTCGTCCCGCTTGCCGCTCGGATAATGGACAACTCATGAACAGTATCACGAAAGCCGAACAGCGTCTGGCACTGGCGCCGTTCGAGGCGTCGAGCTGGACGCTTGGGATCTATCAAATCGTCACTTCGCTGGGGCTGTACCTTGCAACGGTGGGACTGATGTATTGGTCGCTCGGCATATCACATGTGTTGACAATTCTGCTCGCCCTTCCGGCCAGCGCTCTACTTGTGCGGGTTTTTATCGTCCAGCACGATTGCGGCCACGGCTCGTTTCTGGCTTGGAAAGGGGGGAATGAGATTCTCGGCACGATTTGTGGGATTCTGACACTCGCACCCTATGCCCATTGGCGGCGACAACACGCCGGGCACCACGCGAACTGGAACAATCTAGACCGGCGTGAATCGGGCGCGGATATCTATTCCGCATGCCTCACGGTCGAAGAATACCGCGCACGCTCGAATTGGAAGCGGTTCTTGTATCGCCTGCCACGCCATCCCCTTATCGCACATGTCGCGATTCCACCGGTCGTGTTTCTCCTCCTTTATCGTACACCATTCGATACGCCGAAAAGCTGGATACGTGAACGCAGATCGGTTTGGGCGACCAATCTGATTATCCTTGCATGTTGGAGTACGCTTGCCTGGACGTTCGGTCTTACCGGTTTGTTGCTGGTGCAACTTCCTATTGTCGTTCTTTCATCCATCATCGGCGTATGGCTGTTCTCGGTGCAGCATCGTTTCGATGGCGCGCGCTGGATGCGGCGCGATGAATGGAATTTCACCGATGCCGCTCTGGAAGGGTCGTCGCACCTGGATCTGCCGCGCGTGCTGCATTGGTTGACCGGCAATATCGGCTTCCATCACATCCACCATCTTTCGTCACGCGTGCCGAATTATCACCTGGCGAAGTGTCATCGCAGCAATGCATTTCTTCGTCCCGAAAAGCCGCTGTCGCTTGGCCGCGCCTTCGGTGCGTCAAGCCTCACACTTTGGGACGAAGCGCAAGGCAAGCTTGTCCGCTTCCGCGATGCCATTTAGCTAGCCCAACGGCTGAATCCTGTGCTTCGCGCAACTGCGTTCCGATATGATAGTATTTGCCGGTTAGGATGCCGGAGACCGAAGGGCACTGCGACCTTCTTCTCCAAGGCATCCTCGGATACGAACGTGCCGTTCGCATTTCTGGTGACATTCACCTCGCGTTGCAGCTTGATGATCGTTCCTAAGTTTCAAACCGACCCGACGCTCAACGCAATATAATTGCTGCGCGCTCTGCAGTATTTCTTCATTCCCCTACCAAGTTCTGCATTCCCCAAGCGATCTACTAGTGTAGCTGGGCGAAACACGCTCCGTGGCCGGAAAAGGCAGGGAGTTGGCTGACACGCGCGACATAGGCCGTGGAAGCGGCAAGCCAGAGGACGCTGCGCATATGGTAGCCGCGCCCGAGGTGGAGCTTTGGTTCGTCCGCGAAGTGCTGCCCTTGGAGGCTTCATTGATGCGGTTTCTTCGCAATAGCTATCGCAACCCCGGTGAACTGGCCGATCTGCGCCAGGACATCTATGCGGAGCTCATCGAAACCGCCCAAACCAAAATCCCCGACCCGACCAAGCCGTTTGTCTTCGCTCTGGCCCGCAATATTCTCGTCAGCCGCATGCGGCGCGAGCGCATCGTGCCGATGGAGACGATGTCGGATCTGGAGAACCTGGCGCTTGCCAGTGAGGCCCCGCCGCCGGATCGCACCGTCATTGCCCGGGACGAACTTCGCCATCTTCGCGATGCCATCGATCAGCTACCGCCACGTTGCCGCGAAGCGGTGATGCTGGCACGCATCGAAGGCCTGTCTGGTCGTGAAATCGCAGCGCGGCTCAACCTCAACGAATCCACGGTCTCGCACTACGTCAAGGATGGCATGCGCAAGCTTGCCAACATGCTCTACGGCACCAGCGATCCGCAGGGAGATCCGGCATGAACGGGCAGGGCGGTATGCCAGGCCAACGCGCCGGCGAGGTAGAAGACAAAGCCGCTGATTGGCTGTGGCGCCAGGCGGGCGAATGGAAAATTGAAGACCAGACAGCCTTCGATTCCTGGCTTGCAGAATCCGCGCACCACCGCGCTGCTTATTGGCGTTTGAAAGCCGCATGGGGCCGAACGGAACGCGTGGCTGCGCTCCGCCCCAGCGATTTTAGGCGGGGTGCAACCGCCAAGAACCGCACTTGGCCGATCATGAAATTCGCGGGCGTGGCTTGCATGGCGGCCGCCGGCATTGTTGCTACCTTCTATTTGTGGCCGTCGTCCGAAGCTTCCTATGCCACGGCCATCGGGGGCCAGGCCAAGATCACACTTGCCGATGGATCCCACGTTCAGCTGAACACAGACACCGCCATCACCGTCAGCATGGACACGCGTCATCGCACGGTCACGCTAAAAAAGGGTGAAGCATTCTTCGATGTTCAGCATGATGCATCACGCCCATTTTCTGTGCTGGCTGCCGGACACCGCATCGTTGATCTGGGAACAGAATTCTCAGTCCGCACAAACGGCAAGCGTCTGCAAGTGACACTTCTGCGGGGGCGAGCACGCCTCGAGTCGGAGAGCGACTGGGTACAACATCACGCAACCGATCTCACGCCGGGCGAAGTGGTCGTTGCCACGGCCAATTCGTTGTCCGTTTCGAATGTACCGGTGCATCAGCTAGCCGATGCGCTCGCTTGGCGGCGGGGCAAGCTCGTCTTCAGCCACGTCACGTTGACGGAGGCTGCTGATCAATTCAATCGCTACAACCAAACCAAGCTCGTCATCGATCCTGCCATTGCCGACCGCAAGATCAGCGGCACCTTCGAGGCAGGAAGCGTTCAATCCTTCGCCAGCATCGCGCAATACGCACTCGGGCTTCGTTCTGAGAAGAAGCCCGGACAAATCATAATTTCAAAACCGACGCCTTAGGGACGCAGCGCCGCTTGCGCGGTTGCTCAACAGGGGGACACATGTTCTACAAGAAATTGCAAGCCATGCTGTTGGGATGCGCCAGCATCGCTCTCGTTGCAGGCGCTGCCCGAGCAGCGAGCTTCGATATTCCCGCAGGCAGCATGGACGCAGCGCTACAAGCCTATATGGCCCAAAGCGGTGTGCAGCTTTTCGTCTCTGACGACATCGTAAAGGGCCTGCGCACGAACGGCGTTAAAGGAAATTTGACGCCGGACGAAGCGCTCACCCGACTTCTCAGCGGATCAGGACTTTCGACACATCACCAAGCAGGTGCAGTTGCAATCGTTGAGGGGAGGCAGTCTTCAACCCTCGGTATTTCGCCGATGCGCCTGGCTCAAGCCGCGCCTGCCCGTGCGAGCGTGGAAACAGTTACGGTGACCTCGTCCAAACTCGGAGACGCGGATGTACAAAGCATTCCAATTGCGATCACCGCACTTAGCCAGGAGCAACTGACAGCAACGCAAACCGCTGGTGGCCCCGATCTCGTGAAGCAGGTCCCGAACCTCACATTCACAAAAACCAATTTCAGTGGCTATAGTATCCAAATACGTGGAATTGGCACCCAAGCCATATCTGTGACAACCGATCCCGCTGTTGCGGTCGCACTGAATGATATTCCTTTCATCCGTAATCATTTCTTCGAGCAAGAATTTTTCGATCTCAGCCAAGCAGAGGTCCTTCGTGGCCCTCAGGGTACACTCTATGGGCGCAATGCGACTGCGGGGGTCGTGAACCTCATCACAGCCAAACCCACTGATCAATTCGAAGCAATGGCGTCGGGAGATATTGGCAATTACAAGAACCGTCGCTTTGAAGGGATGGTCAACGTGCCCATCGTCGACGACCGTGTCGATCTACGAGTGGCAGGAGAATGGACCAAGCGGGATGGCTACACCACAAATGAGATAACCGAAAGCCCAATCGACGGGCGGGATCTGTGGTCGTCGCGCGTCACATTGGCGGTAAAGCCAACGGAAAAGTTGCAAGCGTATCTTGTTTGGGAACACTTCCAGGAAGACGACGATCGGCTTCGCTCCAGCAAACAGCTTTGTAAAACCGATCCCACACCAACTGAAGTGGGGGGAGTTCCAATTCAAGGGAACGGCGCGTCATATGGCGCTGTGGCTTATGGAGCAGAGCCTTATCTAGGCCAAGGCTGTTTGCCCACATCTCCTTATTCGCCTGACGCTTTTGAAGTTCCGAACGGCGCGACGCTGCCTTATTACGAGCCTCTCGCGTTTGAGGGAATCCCGGTGATGTCACAGGGATTCATATTCGACCCCTATGCCAGCAGCACACAATCGCGAAACTTGCGTGTCATCGAGTCGACGATCAATCCGCAATACAAGGCGCGGAATGACACGCTAGAGCTCAACACCGACTATGAGGTCACCTCTTCGCTCAAACTTACATCGCAAACCGGCTATAATCGGGATTTCCTCTGGTCCACGGAGGACTATAACCGTTTTAATACGAGGCCAGGCGCATTTACTGTCGACAGCAGTATCCATCAGTCGACGACAAACGATCCTGGCGTCGGCGTCTGTGCGTTCAATAGTGGTTTCGGCTCGGGCCAGTGTTTGGGCCATCCCCTCGGGCAAGCCTGTACGCCTGTTGCGGGTGATGGCACTTGTGTTCAGGCCGGTATCTTTTGCGATCCGCAGCTGGGATGCAGCGACAGGCTGGTCGCGCAAGATTTGGACGATGAGCATTCTTGGCAATTGAGCCAGGAATTCCGGCTCGCGTCGAATTTCAGCGGGCCGTTTAATTTTAGCGTCGGTGGCAACTACCTACACTATGAGACCGAAGAAAATTATTACGTCTTCATCAACTCGTTGACCCTAGCCGCATACGACTGGGATCACAGCGTATACGCTGGGCGCCAACAAACACTGCCGTGGGTACCGGGGGTTTCTGATAATTCAAACTGTTTGATCGGCGGATTTACTCCTCCCGACCCCAACAAGCCCAACAAGTTGGGTGTGGAGGGTGAAATCGCATGCCAATATATCGATCCAAATCCGATTGGCAGCCTTAACAATGAAGGACACAATTATTTCCTCAGTCAGAATCCCTATTCGTTGAATTCCTATGCGGGTTTTGGCGAGGTGTACTACAACGTCGCCCCCGAACTGAAGCTCACGGGGGGGCTTCGCTGGACGGACGATCAGAAGCGTTTCCTCGATATTCCTAGTGAACTTCTGGTGGCAGGCTATGGCAGCTATGTAAACCGCACAGTCGATCAAGACTGGAGTCAATTTACTGGCCGCTTCGCTGCCAACTGGACGCCCAAGCTCGACTTTACCAATCAGACCTTGGTCTATGCATCATATGCACATGGATATAAGGCCGGCGGCGCAAACCCTCCTGGCGCGCAGCTTTTGGTCTTCGGCGATACTGGAATTTCTACGCCCATTCATCCGCTGACGTTCAAACCCGAATTTATCGATGCCTACGAGCTCGGAACGAAGAATACGATGCTAGATGGCGGGTTGACGCTTAACGGAAGCGTCTTCTTCTACGATTATAAGGGCTATCAGATATCGCGCATCGTTGATCGCACAGCGATCAACGACAATTTCGACGCCAAGGTGAAAGGTGCCGAAGTCGAGGCGATGTGGGAACCGCTCCCGGGCCTTAAGTTCAATTTTGCAGGCGGCTACGAAGACACGCGCATCGACAATGGCCAAAGCTCTATCGATCTGATGGATCGCGCTGATGTTAAAGATCACCCCGATTGGATGGTCGTCAAACCTTTCGTGACCCAGTCGTCGAACTGCATTCTGCCTGTTTATGTCGTAGCTGCCATCTTGGCAGCGAGACCTGCAGGGGAGGCGAACGGCACGGCAAGTATTCCCGGTGCATGCTCCAATGCTTACCAGTATGGGTTGGATCCGGTAACGTTGGAGCCTTACAAGACCAGTGGGCCGCCGGTCTTTCCCACCGACTATAATCAATCCGCTGGCCTCGATCTGCAAAATCCCGGCGCCTATCCCGGCTTCGATCCTTCGATCGCGCCGAACGGTGGCGAAGGTTTTTCCAAGAATTTGGGCGGTAATAGGCTGCCCAATGCGCCGCCGTTCACTGTTTCCATGTCTGGAGAATATACCATTCCGCTAACGCCGGATTGGGCGGGGACATTTCACGCCGACTACTATTGGCAGGACTACAGTTGGGCGCGCGTCTTCAATGACAACCCGTATGATCGTCTTCGGGGATATACCAGCGTCAATCTTGCATTGATCCTGACAAGCCAGGCCGGCTGGCAGGTGATGGGGTACGTCAAGAACATCTTTAACGTCACCGATATCACCGGAACATTCCTAAATTCCGACGATAGCGGGCTAACAACAAACGTGTTCTTGACTGATCCGCGCCTCTTCGGCGTGCGTGTCACGAAGAACTGGTGAAGGGGGCAACGATGAGTGAACTGGTGCAAGGCCACGATAATCGTGCCAACATCCGCAGGAAATTGCTTGCAAGCGTATCGGCACTGGCGCTGACGGCAATTATTTCATCAGCTAAGGTGGCTCGGGCCGAAGATGCAAGCCAGCCGCAACTTTGGATCGAGCTGGGCGGGCAATTGAGCCGTCTGGGGGACTCGCAAGAGGTTTTCTCGCCGGAGGGCATTTTCGATTCGCGCCCTACTATATTTTCGCCCTCACAAAAATTTGAGAAATCGCCAGCACACAGCATCGACGAATACGGCAAGATTTCACTCCAGCCGACGGCTTCAGATTGGACTTTTTCCGCCGCTGTTCGCTATGGCCGTTCTGCCAGCAATCGGCATGTCCGCCAGCAAACCAACCCCGATCCATTTCACAAATACTTTCCCACGACCCCAACGCAACTCGTAACTATTCCCCCCGTTGCGGCGAAGTTTGCCGAAACAAAAGTTCGCTCCAGCGAGGACCACCTCGTTCTCGATTTTCAGGCGGGAAAGGATGTTGGGCTCGGATTATTTGGAAGAGAGGGATCATCAATCGTCAGCGTCGGCGTTCGCTTCGCGCAGTTTCATTCCCAGTCGAATATCAGCATCAAATCTGATCCGGATTGGCATTTCCATTATAATTATCTCAGTTATCCAAGTGCAGGCTTTACGAACTTTAAGTTCGTTTCAGGTCAGCGATATCACAGCAATTGGGCCAGCCTGAGCGCTACACGCAGCTTCCGTGGTGTAGGGCCTTCGCTTTCGTGGGCTGCGTCAGCGCCATTTTCGGGGAATCAACAGAGCGGCGAACTTACCATTGATTGGGGCGCGAACGTTGCACTTCTATTTGGAAGACAGAAGTCGCGAACGCATCATCAAACGACGGCTCATTATCAAACTGGAGGTACGGTATTCCATCCGGACCCTCGACCGGCCACTATTGTAGGTACGCCGGTCAATACCAGTCATACCCGTTCCCGTAACGTCATTGTACCCAATGTCGGTGGCTCCTTCGGACTTTCCTGGCGATTGCAGGATTTCAAAGTCAGCATGGGTTATCGTGCCGACTTCTTCTTCGGTGCGATGGATGGGGGCATCGATAGTCGCAAGACTTACGACCGCGATTTTTATGGTCCTTACGCCTCAATTACCATCGGCTTAGGAGGCTAGCATTCCGACGTGCTCCTCTTTCCAGGGCATGCAGGATCGACTGAAAATGAAAGCTTGGAGCCGGAACTGGGCCACGGCCGGTGTCCAATAAACTCTGTCCAGTTTATGGGAATCTATCGACCACGAAACAAATCGAATTGATAGTTTCGATGTCGCATGAGCCTGGTTGGGACGCTGGTTTGGAATCGCAGGCTGTCAAACCCGTAGAAGCCGCGAGGACGCAGGTGCGCCTCATTGACCTCGTCTGGGCTTTCCGATGCTCGCTCGGGCGGGTAGTACCTTAACTCGCAATTTTGTTGCCGCGGAAAAATTCCACCGCGGGGTTAATCTTTGCCATCCTTCTTTGTCTAACCCCATGTGGTCCTGAGTTCTAACCCTCGGGCGGAACTGGCGGGGGATGGTCGATACGCCGGACAAGAACCGTGAGAGCGCGGGCCAAGCAGGCCCGGGTGCCGTTATGTCTGCACCCGAGCTGAGAGGCTGGTTTGCCCGCGAGGTTCTCCCGCTCGAAGCCATACTAATTCAGTTCCTGCGCCGCAATTGGCGCAACAAGAGCGAGATCGAAGATCTCCTTCAGGAGGTTTACGTGCGGGTTTACGAAGCGGCGCGGAAGGAATTGCCTCAATCGGCGAAGCCGTTCGTCTTCAGGATTGCCCGCAATCTTCTGATCAACCGCTTTCGCCAGCAGCAGGTGGTGGCGATAGAGGCAGTGGCTGACCTCGATACGCTCGAGGTCAGCGCCGATGAACCGGCACCGGATCGGGCCGCGATCGCGCACGAGGAATTCCGCCGGTTGCAGGCTGCGATCGATCGCCTGCCGCCGCGCTGCCGTGAGGCAATCACGCTCGGCCGCATCGAGGGCCTGAATGGCCGAGAAATCGCTCAGCGCATGGGCATCAGCGAAGCGGCGGTTTCCAAGCATCTCGCCCGCGGCATGAGCATCCTGTCCGATTTGCTGCATCGCGAACCCGGCGAAGGGGAGGTCTCATGACCGAACCGGAAGCCGCAAAAGGCGTAAAAGATCAGGCCGCCGACTGGCTACAGCGCCGCGAATTCTGGAACTGGAGTGCGCAAGACCAGAGCGACCTCGACACCTGGCTCGCGCAATCTCCAGCCCATGAAATCGCCTTTGTCCGCATGGAGGCCGCCTGGCGCCGCACGGAGCGACTCGGCGCGCTACGCAAACCGATGCGCCTAGCGCAGCCTCTGTCTCGCAGCCGCCGCTGGCCAATTCTAATGCGCACAGCCGCCGCCAGCATAGCCGTCGTCGTAATTGGCGCCGCTGGATTCCTCTATGTGTCGCGCCCGTCCGAAAAGACATTCGCCACGCCCATCGGCGGACGTGAGACGCTCAAATTGGCAGATGGATCGGTCATCCAGCTCAACACTGATACGCTGATCACTCTTCGTATCAATGAACGCGAACGTCACGTCGAACTGAAACGTGGTGAAGCCTACTTTGAGGTACACCACAATGCGACTCTGCCTTTCGAAGTCGTGGCCCAAGGTCACAGGATCACCGATCTGGGCACGAAATTTCTGGTGCGAGCCGATCGCGGCGAACTAGAAGTGTCGTTGGTCGCAGGCAAAGCGCGGATCGACACTGCCGACAAAAACGATCAAGCTCATTCCGCCGTGCTCTCGCCCGGGGATGTGGCTGTGGCGACCGCGGGCTCGCTCTCCGTGGTGCGGAAATCGCAATCCACTCTGCAGACCGAGCTTTCCTGGCAGCGCGGCGTCCTAATCTTCGACAATGTCACGCTAGCAGAAGCAGTGGGTGAACTCGGCCGCTACAACCACCGGAAATTTGTGATCGCGGATCCTGCCATCGCGCGGCGCACGATTTATGGCGCGGTGCCCGCAACCGATGTGGATGCGTTCATTCGTGTGGCCCGCAACGTCATGGGGCTAAAGGTTCAGCAAAAAGACGGCGAGATCGTTTTCTCGCAATAGGCCTGCGCATCGCTATAGAGGGGGAATGGAATGTCACGATGCTTAAAAACGCTAATCGCCGGAACTGCCTCCGCCATCGCGTTGATATCGGCGGCTAGCGCGACGGATTTCAATATTCCCGCGGGCGATCTGAAGAGCGCGCTCGGCGCCTATATGGCTCAATCGGGTGTTACATTGCTAGTAAGCGGTGAAACTCTCAAGGGTGCACAAACACGTGGCGTCTCCGGCAATCTTTCTCCAGATTCCGCCTTAAGCAGGCTGCTCAGCGGCACAGGGTTCACGGCCCACAAGGATTCCTCCGGCCTGGTCGGAATTGTTCGTGATCGTTCATCGCAGAACCGGGGTGACATCGCGCCCGACATGGTCTTGGCCCAGGCCGCTCCAGCGCGGGCCAACGTTGAAACTGTAACTGTAACCTCGTCAAAGCTCGGCGGCGGCGATGTCCAAAGCATCCCGATCGCCATTACAGCACTTTCGCAGGAACAGCTTACCGCCACCCAAACCACAGGTGGTCCGGACCTGATCAAACAGGTGCCGAACATGACCTTCACCAAGACCAACTTCTCCGGCTACAGTATCCAGCTTCGAGGAATAGGTACTCAGGCAATCTCTGTTACAACGGATCCTGCTGTCGCTGTCGCGTTGAATGACATTCCCTTCATTCGCAATCATTTTTTCGAGCAGGAATTCTACGATCTTTCGCAAGCGGAAGTGCTACGCGGCCCGCAAGGCACGCTTTACGGCCGCAATGCGACGGCCGGGGTGGTCAACCTTATCACCGCTAAGCCAAGCGATCAGTTCGAAGCGATGGCGTCGGGCGAGATCGGCAGCTATCACCAGCGCCGTCTCGAGGGCATGATCAATCTGCCGATCGTGGATGACCGGCTCGACATTCGCGTTGCGGGTGAATGGACAAAGCGCCAGGGCTATTCGTTCAACGCGCTCAATGACCAACGCGTTGACGGCCGCGATCTGTGGTCCTCACGGGTTTCGATCGCCTTTAAGCCAATGGAGACCCTGCAAACCACCCTGGTCTGGGAGCATTTTTCCGAAAATGACGACCGCATGCGTACGTCCAAGCAACTGTGCAAAACCGATCCGACGCCCACAGAGGTCGGTGGCGTGCCAGTCGAACCGGGAAGCGGTATCGCCGCCTATTCTCCGGGCCCATATCTGAGCCAAGGTTGCTCGCCGGCCTCGCTTTATTCCAACGATAGTTTCGAGGTGCCGAATGGCGAGTCGTTGCCCTATTACGAGCCTCTTGGCAGCAAGGGCGCTCTAGTTTGGGCGAACTTCGGCACATTCAACCCTTATGCAAGCACGACACAGTCTCGAAACTTACGGGTTATCGAGACGACCTTGAATCCTGCCTACAAGGCAAAAAATGATACCATCGAACTAAATGCGGACTATGCAGTTGCACCGGTGCTAACGGTGACATCGCAGACAGGATTCAATGAGGATTCCCTATGGTCCACTGAGGATTACAATCGAGTCAATACGACGGAAGGAGCATTCTTCTATACAACCCCACAAGGTCAGCCGGGAAGCGGTTACGATTACAATGGGACCTACCTCGTCAAGCCCGATCCGAATGGTCTAGGCCGTTGTAGGGACAATTATGGGGATACATGCACAGGATCGGTTGTTAATGCATCGTGCAAGCCGCTCGCCGGAGCATACGTCAATACTGAAGCTGTCCAACCGAATGGCGCGGGCTTTTCGTGCATACCCGACGGCGTCTTCTGTGACCCGCAGCTCGGCTGCAGTGATCGCCTTGTTGCCCAAGATCTAAATGACGCGAAATCTTGGCAGCTCAGCCAGGAATTCAGATTGGCTTCGCATTTCAACGGGCCGTTCAATTTCAGCCTTGGCGGCAACTATCTGCATTACGAAACCGAGGAAAATTACTACGTCTTCATCAACACCTTGACCATGGCGGCCTACGGGTGGGTAAGGGGAACCACAGCGGACCGGATGCAAACGTTGCCTTGGAATCCGGGCGTCTCAGACAATTCGAATTGCCTTGTCGGTGGGCTCACCGTATCGAATCCTTATTCAAACAATCCCATTGGCGTGCAGGAACAATTCGGCTGCATCTACATTGATCCCAATCCACTATCGAGCTTGAACAACGAAGGTCACAACTACTTCCTCAGTCAAAATCCCTACACACTGAATTCCTATGCGGGATTTGGCGAGACCTATTACAATATTTTGGACGATCTGAAACTGACGACTGGTTTGCGTTGGACGGAAGATCAAAAGCATTTTACGCTCATACCCAGCGAATTGCTCGTACACGGCTATGGCTATCCGAGCACCGGCGTCGTCAACCAGCAATGGGATCAATTGACGGGTCGCGCAGCCATCAATTGGACACCTAAGCTTGATTTCACGGATCAAACATTGATCTACGGCTCGTATGCCCACGGCTACAAGGCCGGCGGAGCCAATCCGCCGGGTGCGATCTTGCTTACCTTCAGCGCCAACGGAGGAAATATCAGTAATCCGATTCATCCCCTAACGTTCAAGCCAGAATTCGTCGATGCGTTTGAATTGGGTTCGAAAAACACGCTGCTCGATGGTGCGCTGACATTCAATGCCGATGTCTTCTACTACAATTACGAAAATTATCAGATCTCGCGCATCGTGGACCGCACATCGATCAACGACAATTTCGACGCGCATGTGAAGGGAGCGGAGATCGAATCTACGTACGAGCCGCTACCGGGCCTGCGCTTCAATTTCTCCGGCGGCTGGGAAGATACAGCCTTGGCCAAGGGCTCGCAGTCCGTTGATCTGATGGATCGTGCTGACATCGCACATCATCCGGACTGGATGGTGGTCAAGCCGTTCCCGACGCAGGCATCGAACTGCATCTTGCCGGTATACGTCGTGGCGGAATTATTGGCTGTCACCGAAGTAGGTTCGAATAGTCCCGCACTCGGACTAGCTTGCACCACCGCTTACAATGCGGGCGTTGACCCATTAACAGGCAAGATTTACGCAGCGAATCCCTCAATCGACGTCGACGGAAATCCGCTGACAAATTATCCCGGCTTTGATCCTTTGGCGGGTACGCGAGGCGACCCCTACATGGGTCAAAATACCTCCAACGGCCACGACTATGGGCCAGCCCCTAACAACGGCGAAGGCTTTGCCAAGGATCTGAGTGGCAACAAGCTGCCAAACGCGCCCCCGCTCACAGTCTCCGCAGGTGCACAATACACAATGCCGCTTTCCTCTGATTGGGCTGGCACGCTTCGCGCCGATTATTACTGGCAGGATTACTCCTGGGCCCGCGTCTTCAACGACAATCCGTACGACCGTCTGCGCGGCTATACCAATGTCAACCTGACTTTGATCTTTACGAGCCAAACAGGCTGGCAAGTGATGCTCTATGACAAGAATGTGTTCAATACCACGGCCATCACCGGTGACTTTCTCAATAGCGATGATAGCGGCCTTACCACCAACATCTTCCTGACCGATCCGAAATTGATCGGCATCCGCGTTACGAAGAACTGGTAGGGGGAAATCATGAGCGAGCTTATCAAAACAAGCCGGCCAAACATCCGCGTCAGCTTGCTGGTCACTGCATCAGCTATGGCCATACTGGGTTTCGGCTGCTGCAGCGCCTCGGCTTCCAATGCTGATGATCGACCGACAGTGTGGATCGAACTCGGTGGAGCATGGGCCCATCTGAGCGCAGGCGAGGAGAAATTCGCCCCGCCCTTCGTGTTGCGAACTCCGCGCCCCACACCAGAGACGATCGATCCACTCAGCGTCGGCCATCCGCCGCGGTCGAGCTTCGACAAGGAGGGCAAAATCACGTTTGAACCCAACGGTTCAAACTGGGTGTTTTCCGCCGGCGTTCGTTATGGCCGTTCGAATGCCGATAAGCATCTCCGTCAGCAATCTCCTTTTTTAACCCAGCCATTGAATGCGAAGACCGTGGCAAGGTTTCCGTACAACTTTGCGCCGTTCTTTCGCAATGCACTCCAGTTCATCGACACCGCACAAAAGAACGAAGAAACCCACGCTGTTGTCGATTTTCAAGCCGGAAAAGACGTGGGACTTGGAATGTTCGATAGCAATACCACATCCGTCTTCAGTGTGGGCGTACGTTTTGCGCAATTCACGTCAAGAACGAATGTCGCCTTCAAATCCGATCCCGACGCCCATGTGAAGTATTTCCAATATCAGAGCCTGCACATTCCCGTCGGAGGCGTCTATCATTCTTATCAAGCGATGGCTCAGGCGCGGCGGAGCTTTCTGGGAGTAGGGCCTTCACTATCATGGAATGCGTCGACGCCACTGATGGGAACTCCAAACGACGCAGAGATAACGATCGACTGGGGTGCGAGTGCCGCCGTGCTGTTCGGGCGGCAAAAAGCAAGAGTCCATCATCAAACGACCGCCCATTATCACTTTGGCCGTTACAGCGCCTACAATCCGCCTTCGACGCTCTATCACATAGCGCCACCCGATAAGGAACGATCACGATCGGTGGTGGTCCCAAATATTGGTGGCTTCGCCGGCTTTTCCTTCAGCTATGCAACTGGAAAAGTGAGCCTCGGCTACCGCGCCGATTTTTTCTTCGGTGCGATGGATGGCGGGTTTGATACGCATAAATCGGAAAACCGCGGGTTTTATGGGCCCTTCGCAACCATCAGCTTGGGCCTCGGCGGATAGCAGAAGCTGCCTCTCACGAACTCTCCCTGGGGCGGCGGGCGAACCGCCGCCCTCCCTTTTGTACTCTGAGCTGCACAGGCAAGCGTAAATCTTGCCAAATTGCTTTGCTCTCCGACGTGGCGCACTGATCGAGCAGTTAGAAGAGTCTTACTCGTCACCCGGGCACTCGATGGCGGAGTGGAAAACAATCCGACGGCGCCCATGCGAGCTAAAGGGGATCGATTTCGATCGCCCAGACGATCCAAATAATTGAATCCAAGCGGTGAAGCACGCGGTTTTCTGAAATTTCGAAGTCATTATGGGGGGAATTTCTATCGACACCCCTGCCACCAACGCTTTTCCAGTTGCCACAGCGCGGCGCAATAAAATAATCCTCCGGTCCGCCCCCCAGACTCTCAGCGCCCCACTCGTTCCTCCAAATGAGGGGTAAGCTTGGCCCCTCGGTTAGGCAGGACACTGGCGGGTGATGGTCGAAAGATCGGGAACCGGTCGTGAAGGCGCCGGCACGGAAGGTGCCGGTAGGGTCATGGCTGTCTCCGACATCGGTCAATGGTTCATCCGCGAAGTGCTGCCGCTGGAGGCCGCGCTCATGCAGTTCTTGCGTCGATGCGTCCGCAATGAGGGCGACGCGGCCGATATCAGGCAAGACGTCTATGTGCGCGTGTACGAAGCTGCGCAGAAAAAGATTCCCGATCCCGTCCGACCGTTCCTGATCACCACCGCCCGGAACCTGGTGATCGACCGGATGCGCCGCGAGCAAATCGTCTCGATTGAAGCGGTGGCCGACCTTGACGAACTCGATATCGCCGAAGACCGCCCAGGCCCTGAACGCCACACCATAGCACGCCAGGAATTCCGCCAGCTGCAATCCGCACTCGAACATCTTTCGCCCCGGTGCCGTGAGGCTGTGATCCTGAAGAAGATCGAAGGCCTCACCATCCGCGAGATCTCCGCGCGAATGGGCATCGGCGTCGATACGGTCAATGAATATCTCGCCATCGCCATGGTGGGCCTCGCCAATCGCCTCAACAGCGAGCCCAACGGCGGAGGTACGCCGTGAGCGAGACCGGCCTCGAAACCCTCTGGACAGGCACCAATCCGTTGGATGCTGCTGCCGCGCGCTTCCTCGCGCGCCAGCAAAACAGCGACTGGACCCATACAGATCAATCCGAGCTCGATGCGTGGCTCGCGCAGTCCACTGCGCACATGGTCTCCTATCTGCGCCTGCACGATGCCTGGACCCGCGCTGATCGTCTTGCCGCCCTGCGCCCGCCAATGCGCAAACCGCCGGCTGCGCCCGGCAGGCTGGGCAAGAACATCCTGCGTCTGACCGCAGGCTTCGTACTCGCCGCCGGTGCGGCGGCATTTGCCATCACCAGTTTCCACACCGCCCCAACCGAAACCACCTATTCCACCCCGGTCGGCGGTCGCGAGATCATCGCGCTGTCGGACGGCTCGCAAGTCGAACTCAACACCGACACCGTGCTCCAAATCACAAAAGAAAATCCCCGCGCGGTCAGGCTCGTCAAAGGCGAGGCCTTCTTCCAGATCCGGCACAACGCGGCAAACCCCTTCGTGGTCACTGCCTTCGGCCATCGCATTACCGATCTGGGCACAAAATTCGCGGTACGCGGCAGTGCCGAGCACCTCATCGTTACGTTGGTGGAAGGCAGCGCGAGGCTGGACAGCGAAAGCGCTAGCAAAGCCTCCGCTCTTCTGGCACCCGGAGACGTCGCTGTCGCAACTGCCAACACCGTATCGGTTACGAAGAAGCCGACCGAAACACTCAGTGATCAGCTCGCTTGGCGGGAAGGCATGCTCGTCTTCCACCGCGCCACGCTTGCCGAGGTCGCAGCAGAGTTCAATCGCTACAACGCCCGTAAGATCATCATCGCGGATCCCAAAACCGCGCGCCTTGCGCTGATGGGAAAGTTCCCGGTGAACGATGTCGATCTCTTCGGCCGCGTCGCCAAAGCCGTGCTTGGTGTCGATGTCGTCCATCGCGGCGGCGAAATTCTCGTCTCATCTAAACCGGAAAAGAACTGAACCGGCATCCATCATGCAAAAGGGGGGTAAACTGATGCACCGACGTTTGAAGGCAGTCCTCGCCACCACCGCCAGCTTCGCGCTTTTCGCCGGCGCGGCTGCCGCCAAGGAATTCAATATTCCTGATGGCGATCTCGGCACGGCGCTGAACGCCTACATGGCCCAATCCGGCGCCGCCCTGGTTATTTCATTGGACGCTGTGAAAGGCGTGCGAACCCGCGGCGTCAAAGGTGATCTCTCGCCAGATGCAGCGCTTTCCCGAATCCTTTCAGGCACGGGTTTCACCACCCAGCACGACTCTGGCGTTATCGCTGTCGTGCGGCAGCAACAATCATCACTTGATATCGTTCAGCCTCTCCAATTGGCGCAGGCCGCACCGGCGCGAGGCGCCGTGGAAACGGTAACCGTCACTTCGTCCAAACTTGGAGGTGCTGATGTACAAAGCATCCCCATCGCCATAACCGCGCTTAGCCAAGAACAGCTTACTGCAACCCAAACTGCGGGTGGTCCCGATCTCGTGAAGCAAGTGCCGAACCTAACCTTCACAAAGACAAACTTCACCAGCTATAGCATCCAGATTCGCGGTATTGGTACGCAGGCGATTTCCGTGACGACAGATCCCGCAGTCGCGGTGGCCTTTAACGACATTCCCTTCATCCGAAATCATTTCTTCGAACAGGAGTTCTACGACGTTAGTCAGGCGGAGGTCCTTCGTGGACCCCAAGGTACGCTCTACGGCCGAAACGCCACGGCAGGCGTCGTCAACCTGATCTCTGCCAAACCGACCGACAAGTTTGAAGCGATGGCATCGGCGGATATCGGCAACTACAAAAATCGGCGCTTCGAGGGCATGATCAATATTCCGATCATCGATGATCGATTTGATCTTCGTGTTGCTGGTGAGTGGACAAAGCGCAACGGCTACTCATTCAACGAGCTAACGGGCAAGCCTATCGATGGCCGTAATCTGTGGTCGACACGTGTGACACTAGGATTTAAACCGGTCGAGAACGTGAAGACCACTTTGATTTGGGAGCACTTTCAAGAAAGCGATGATCGTATAAGAAGCAGCAAACAGCTTTGCAAAACCGCCCCAATTCCAGCCTCAATCGATGGTGTTGCGTTTGGCCACTATTATGTGGGCGTAAGTGCCTACGATCCGATTTACTATGTGAGCCAGGGTTGCGAGGCGACCTCGCTCTACTCGCCGGGCGCGTTCGAAACGCCGAATGGGTATTCGCTATCCTATGCCTCAGCGATCGGGATTCTGGATCCTACGATCCATCAGGAGTTCAATCCTTATGCTAGCACAACGCAATCGCAAGACCTTCGAGCTATCGAATCTGCGATCAACCCGACCTATCGCGCGAAGAATGACACGGTCGAGTTGAATACCGACTACACCGTCACGCCTGCGCTGACATTTACGTCGCAGACGGGATATAACAACGACTTCCTCTGGTCTGCTGAGGACTACAATCGCTTTAACACGGCGCCAGGGATCTTTTTATATGACGCACAGCAAACGGCTAGCAGCTCGGGCTGGGACACGAACTCGCTTACACCTGATCCGAACGGCCTGAACGTCTGCGGCAATAACGCCGCCGGAGAGTGTGTGAACCTCCCACCTGGCTCGCCCTGCTCGGTGGATGATGGTTTTGCCTGTCAGCGAGCCGGATTGTTCTGCGATCCGCAACTCGGTTGCAGCGATAGGCTCGTGGCGGAAGACCTGTCCGAAGAACATTCCTGGCAATTTAGTCAAGAGTTCCGGTTGTCTTCCAATTTCAGTGGTCCTCTGAATTTTAGTGTCGGCGGTAATTATCTCCACTATGAAACCGAAGAAAATTATTACGTCTTCATCAATACGTTGACACACTACGCAACCCAAGCGGGGATCGTTAATAGTCCACATGGCCCGGCAGAAGTTGCAACCTGGATTCCGGGTGTTTCCGATAACAGCCATTGCTTGCCGAACGGGTTCTCCAACGTTGCCCCGTTTGCGCCTCATAACCCAACTAGCAGCGGGTGCATTTATATCGATCCCAATCCACTCACCAGCTTGAACAACGAAGGACACAACTATTTCCTCAGCCAGAATCCCTATGTGCTGAACTCCTATGCCGGGTTTGGCGAGGCCTATTACAATGTCACGCCCGAAGTGAAATTGACCGGCGGCTTACGCTGGACCGATGATCAGAAACACTTCACCGATATCCCAAGCGAGCTCGTGGTTCCCGGCTATGGTTATCCGATCATAGGAGTGATCAATCAGCGATGGAGCCAGTGGACAGGCCGGGCTGCTGCCAACTGGGCGCCAAAGCTGGACTTCACAGACCAGACCTTGATCTATGGTTCTTATGCCCACGGTTACAAGGCTGGTGGCGCCAATCCGCCGGGAGCGACTCTACTATCGTTCCGAGAAGGCGATATCGGAAATCCCATCCACCCGGCGACATTTAAGCCGGAATTTGTCGATGCTTTCGAACTGGGGTCCAAGAACACGCTGCTGGACGGCGCGCTGACAGTGAATGGAGATGTTTTCTACTACAACTATGAAGGCTATCAAATCTCACGCATTGTCGATCGTACCGCGATCAACGACAATTTCGACGCGCATATCAAGGGAGCCGAGCTTGAAACCAGTTGGGAACCCGCACCGGGGCTACGGTTCAAATTTGCGGGAGGATATGAAGACGCCCGCCTCGCCAGTGGGTCCAAGTCCGTTGACCTGATGGATCGCACGGCCGGCAACTCGGATTGGATGGTCGTCAGGCCATTCATCACGCAAGCCTCAAATTGCATCCTGCCCACGTATGTTGTTGCGGCTATGATAGCACCATCATCAGGGCCGCTTGTTTCAGCGGACAATGTCGCGAATGCATGTGGTGAGGCTTATACGCTTCACAACGATCCGGAAACGCAGTTACCCTATGTCGCCAACCCCGTGCCGACGTGCTTACCTAGCGGAGTTTGTACCCACGACCAATATGTGCCTCCGGGATATCCGGGATTTGACCCCACAACAGCGACGAACGGCGGTCAGGGTTTCGACAAAGATCTAAGCGGCAACCAGCTTCCGAACGCACCGCATTTCACGACATCGTTCTCCGCCGAGTATTCGATACCGATTTCTCCGGATTGGGCTGCTAGTCTGCACGGGGACTTTTATTGGCAGTCCCAGTCGTGGGCGCGCGTCTTCAATGACGATCCATATGACAAGCTACGCGGCTATACGAACGTCAACTTCGCCTTGATCTTGACCGGTTCGGATGGCTGGCAGGTCATGGGATATCTGAAGAACGTGTTCAACACGACAGCCATTACCGGCGCCTTTCTGAACAGCGATGACTCAGGTCTGACAACAAACGTGTTCCTGACCGATCCGCGTCTGTTTGGCGTTCGTGTCACGAAGAACTGGTGAGGGGGGAAGCAGCAATGAGCGAACTTATTCAAAAGAACGACAATCGCGCCGCCGTCCGCTGGAAACTGTTGACTGGCGTCTCGGCGCTGGCATTGACGGGGTATGTTTCGTCCGCGAGCCTTGTGCACGCCGAAGATTCAAACCGGCCGCAGGTGTGGATTGAATTGGGCGGACAGTTGAACCGTCTGGACGACGGGCAGGAAGCGTTTGCGCCCGAATTTCCCAATTCGCCACCGCGGCCATCGACCTTCTCGCCGTCGCAGAAATTCGAGTACCCAACGCGCCTTGGCCTCGACGAATATGGCGCCATCTCGATTCAGTCGGAAGCCTCCGATTGGATTTTCTCGGCATCGGTCCGGTATGGCCGCTCCGGCACCAGTCGACATGTCCATCAGCAAACAAATCCCAAAGCGCATAAATTCCACTATAGTGTCACGCTCTACAATCCGCCTCATGTAGGCACACAAAGTTGGCAGCCATCTGCAGCAAGATTTGCCGATACCGACGTGCAAAAAAATGGGGAAACGCATGCTGTCTTGGATTTTCAGGCAGGAAAGGATGTGGGGTTAGGATTTCTTGGTGGCAAAAATGGAACGTCGGTTATCAATGCCGGCGTCCGCTTCGCACAATTCAGCTCAAGATCGAATGTGGTTATCAAATCTGATCCTGATTGGCATTTTAACTATACCTATCTTCCACCTTCGTTCCTCAATTTACTTCACGCCACCAATTCGAAGCTGGTCATAGGGCAGCCTTTCCATAGCAATCTGGCGTCCTTGCAGGCAGAACGCAGTTTCCATGGTATAGGGCCATCATTATCGTGGAACGCATCCGCACCGATCGCTGGAAACGTGCAAGATGGTGAACTGGTGGCCGATTGGGGCTTGAATGCTGCACTCTTATTCGGACGGCAGCGAGCCAAGGTGCATCATCAGACAACTGGCCGATATCATGGCGCGAATTATCCGCTCGGCTCACGGGTGATCACCTACCATCCAGCGCCCGTCGATGCTACTCGCTCGCGGTCTGTTACCGTGCCTAACGTTGGTGCCTTCGCGGGGTTGTCCTTCCAATTTTCTGCAGCCAAAGTAAGCGCAGGATATCGGGCGGACTTTTTCTTTGGCGCTATGGACGGCGGCATCGATACGCGCCAGACCGAGAACGTCGGCTTCCACGGCCCTTATGCCACGATCAGCATCGGTCTTCCGTAATGGGCCGTGAGGGGTCAAGTCTCCGTCCTGTTCTCTCGCCTGCCTGTTCCTCGCGACAAGAGACGTGTCCGGGCCTTTATGAGGCCTGCAAGGTGTCCGCCTAAGGCGCTCCTTACATAATGCAGCAGGGCGGCGGCGGCCCGCCGCCCTGCTGCGCCTGCGATCGAAAATTTCACAAGCGCGGGTGCAAAAGTTTTGCGCAGCCTCCTCGTCTAATATGATGTAGACCTGAGCTTCAGGCCTTCAAAACCCGGGAAGATTGCGGGGAATGGCTGAGTTTTCGGAACATAGTCGTGACGGCACAGATGCACGCCCATCGGGCGCGGCCATGACGGCATTCGATCTCAAGGCCTGGTTCATCCGCGAAATCTTGCCCCTCGAGGCGGCCTTGATGCAGTACTTGCAGCACAATTGGCGCAACGTCGCCGACATCACCGACCTCAGGCAGGACGTCTATCTGCGGGTCTGTGAGGCCGCAGCCCAGGAGCCGCCGCGCCATCCCCGGCAATTCCTCTTCACCACGGCCAGAAACCTCCTCATCGACCGCGTTCGGCACGCCCAGATCATTCCGATCGAGGCTGTTTCCGATCTGGAGGCCCTTGAAGTTGCGAAGGACGAGCCCAGTCCGGAACGCAGCGCCATCGCGCGCGACGAACTGCGCAGATTGCAGGCGGCCCTCGACCGTCTGCTGGAGCGCTGTCGCGAAGTCGTAATGATGGGGCGCGTCGAGGGCCTCTCGGGCCGCGAAATCGCCGCCCGCCTCGGCGTTGCCGAATGCACCGTTTCCGAACATCTCGCCAAGGGCATGCGTGCGCTTGCGAACATCCTGTTCGGTCACCCCTCCGATCTCACGAAACTGCCATGAACGAACACGCAACCACATCCTCCACGACGATCGAAGAAACAGCCTCCGACTGGCTGCAACGGCAACGTTTCTTCGATTGGGATGCCGCGGCGCAAGCCGAGCTCGATGCTTGGCTTGCCCAATCGCTGGCGCACAAGCTGGCCTATTGGCGCCTGGAAGCAGCTTGGGACAGAACCGAACGCCTAAAGGTTTTGCGCGCTGCCGAAAAGCTTGCGCCCAAAGTAGTTCCACGCCATGTCAACCGGTGGATCTTTGCGGTCGGCGCGGCCGCAGCGCTCGCAGCTGTGGTCACTATCGTTAGAACACAAGCCCTGCCCCGGAGTGTAGTGACGCAGACCTATGCGACGACGGCAGGTGGCCACAAGACCATCACCCTGACAGATGGCTCCCAAATCGAACTTAACACCAATACGGTCCTGCGCATCGCAACCGACAACCCGCGCAATGTCTGGCTCGACAAGGGAGAGGCGTACTTTCAGATTCGGCACAACGATGCCAATCCCTTTGTGGTCATTGCCGCTGGTCACCGCGTAACCGACCTCGGTACAGCATTTCTTCTGCGCAGCACAAATTCGCGGGTGAGCCTTTCTCTCATTGAAGGCCGAGCTCGGATCGACTCCATCAATCCCGACATGCAGCCCCATTCTGCCGTTCTGTCACCGGGGCAAGTGGCTGTCGCCACCGCGAACTCTCTTTCGACATCGACAAAGCCCGCGGTCGAGCTCGACAACGAACTGGGCTGGCGCAGGGGCATTGTCATCTTCCACCACACGACGCTGGATGCGGCCGTGGCCGAGTTCAATCGCTACGGCAACGAGAAGCTTGCCGTCTCGGATGAAACAGTCGGTGCTCTGATGCTGAACGGCACATTTCCGACACACGATACCCAGGCATTCATCCGGGTCGCACAGCAGGTTTTGCATTTGAAGGTCCAGAAGGACGGGAGCCGGCTCGTCTTGTCGCGCTGAGAGCAGTCAGACTGGCGGCATCGCCGCAAGAGGGGGAATGAATGAAATCGCTACGTCTAAAATCGTTGCTCGTAGGAAGTGTTTGCGCTGCCACGTTGTTGAACCCTGCTTACGCTGGCAACTTCAAAATCGGTGCAGGCGATCTCGAATCCGCTCTTGATAACTACGCCTCGCAGACCGGCACCAATTTGGTGGTCTCTTATAGCGAAATCAGGGGCGTGCGGACGGGAGGGGCGGTCGGGACGTATTCCAACGACGAAGCGCTTTCCAAAATACTCGCAGGCACCGGCTTCTCGATACGAAAGGATACATCCGGGGTCATCGCCATTGTACGACAGCAGCAGTCGTCAATTGACTCTGTTCAATCTCTCCAACTAGCGCAGGCTGCGCCGTCGCGTGCAGCCGTTGAGACCGTAACGGTGACGTCGTCCAAATTGGGCGGGGCGGATGTCCAGAGTATCCCGATCGCAATCACGGCGCTAAGCCAGGAACAACTCACGGCCACACAAACGGCCGGTGGTCCGGACCTTATCAAACAGGTTCCGAACATGACATTCACGAAAACCAACTTCTCTGGTTACAGCATACAACTGCGAGGTATCGGGACCCAGGCAATCTCCGTGACCACCGATCCGGCGGTTGCCGTTGCGTTTAATGATGTTCCTTTTATTCGCAATCATTTCTTCGAACAGGAATTCTACGATGTGGCCCAAGTTGAGGTGCTCCGAGGGCCACAGGGCACCCTCTATGGGAGGAATGCGACTGCTGGGGTCGTAAATCTAATTTCGGCGAAGCCTACCGACCAGTTCGAAGCGATGGCTTCCGGTGAACTCGGGAGCTATCACCAACGTCGATTTGAGGGAATGATCAATCTTCCTGTCGACGATGACCGCCTTGATCTGCGTGTCGCAGGAGAGTGGACGAAACGGCAAGGCTATTCGTTCAATGAAACCACTAATGAGCGCATAGACGGTCGCGACCTGTGGTCAGGACGCGTATCTATCGGGTGGAAGCCCTCTAACAGCATCCAGGCCAATCTCGTATGGGAGCATTTTTACGAGGATGACGATCGGCTGAGGAGCTCGAAGCAACTTTGCAAGACAGACTATGGCCCAGGCGGCACGCCTACCAATGGCACTGTGGATATCGGAGGTACGATAAAAGGGGTCGGGCCTGGCTACACAGGTAACTTGGGCGGAGACTACTTCACCCAAGGGTGCGCACCGGAATCACTTTATTCGGCGCAGTCGTTTCAAGCGCCGCTCGGCTTTACGCTGCCGTACATTTTGGGATTGCAGGATGAAGGTAATGGAAACCCCATAAACCCCTATGCCAGTGAGACTCAGTCCCACAATCTGCGCGTAATCGAATCTGGGTTGAATCCAGTCTACAAGGCAAAAAACGACGTTGCAGAACTGAACGTTGACTACGCCATGACCCCAGCGTTGACGTTCACGTCACAGACAGGTTTCGGGCACGATTTCCTCTATTCAGCGGAAGATTACAATCGTTTTGGCGCGGCGCCCGGATTGTTCGAATATCAGGGGGACGGGGTAAACCCTCAATTTAATGGCGTTCGGCCCGACCCGAGCGGCTATCACTTGTGCGTCAACAGCGGCGGTTCCTGTGGGACATTGCCACTCGGATCGCAGTGCCAGCCAGATTCGGAGGGCGCCTTTAGTGGCTGTGTAATCGCTGGGTATTTCTGCGATCCGCAAGTTGGATGCTCCGATAGATTGATTGTCGAGGACCTATCAGAGGAACACGCTTGGCAGATAAGCCAGGAATTTCGGTTCACTTCGAATTTTTCCGGTCCCTTCAATTTCAGCGCAGGCGGTAATTATCTGCACTACGAGACGGAAGAGAGTTACTATGTCTTCAGTAACGTTTTCACCTTGATTGACGGTGGGTATGTTCCTGGAAAATTCGACTCCAATACGGATACGCCTCTACCGTATGGGTTCCAATTCAATGATCCGACCAAGCCGGCAAACATTGCGTCCGGTTACGTCGACCCGAATTCGATTTCCCATCTCAATAACAATGGGCACAACTACTTCCTGAGCCAAAATCCTTATGTCCTCAACTCCTACGCTGCGTTCGGGGAAGCAAACTACAATATCCTTGACGACCTCAAACTGACGGCAGGCCTGAGGTGGACCGGGGACCGAAAGCACTTCCCATTAATTCCGAGCTGGTTGGTCTCCAGCGGGTGGGGATATCCCGTAGCGGGTGTTATTGACCAGCAATGGAATGAACTCACAGGTCGGGCTGTGGCGAATTGGACTCCGAAGCTCGACTTTACCGATCAGACGCTCGTCTACGGTTCATACGCACATGGATACAAAGCAGGTGGGGCCAATCCACCTGGTGCAATATTTTCGTCTCAGACTCTTACTGGCTCCGGCGGGGCCGTGGTTAGTGTGCAGCCCACACATCCGTTGACGTTCAAGCCCGAATTCATCGATGCGTTTGAAGTTGGATCCAAAAATACGTTGCTCGACGGCGCGCTGACCCTGAATGGCGATGTCTTCTACTATAACTATGAAGACTATCAGATTTCACAGATCGTCGATCGCACTGCGATCAATCTCAACTTCAACGCTCATGCCGAAGGTGCCGAACTTGAAGCAACATGGGAACCTGTCCCGGGTCTGCGCTTCAACTTTGCGGGCGGATGGGAAGATACGGCGATAGCGAAAGGCCAGAGTGCAATAGACTTGATGGACCGCACGGCCGGCACCCCAGGTTGGTTCGTCGTCAAACCGTTCGTCAATGAGGCGTCGAACTGCATTTTTCCGACGTCTGTCGCCAAGTACATCAATCTCGGAAGTCCCGTTATCGGTGCCACCGTCATCAGTTATTGCGCTTACGCTTACGAATTGCACGTCGATCCGCTAACCGGCAATACGTACGTCGCGAGTCCGGCTACAAGCCAATTTCAGGCCGGCGAAGAAGCGATTGCTGCTGGCTATACAGGATTTGACCCTTCGACAGCGCCTAACAACGGTGCAGGGTTCTCGAAAGATTTGAGTGGCAACAAGTTGCCCAACGCGCCCCCGTATACGGTGTCAGCCGGTGCGCAATACACGATTCCACTTACTCCAGACTGGGCGGGAACATTTCGTGCTGACTTTTACTGGCAGGCATCATCTTGGTGGCGCGTTTTCAACGATTTGTCTTACGACAGATTGCACAGCTATTCGAACCTCAACTTGACGCTACTGCTGACAAGCCAAGCGGGCTGGCAGGTAATGCTCTACGACAAGAACGTGTTTAACACGACCGCAATTACTGGAGCGTTTCTTAACAGCGACGATTCCGGACTTACGACCAATGTGTTTTTGACCGATCCGAAACTGATCGGCATCCGTGTCACAAAAAATTGGTAAGGGGGATCCGATGACCGAGTTAAATCTACAAAGAGACGAAAGCGTGCTTCGCCTCCAACTTCTGGTGACCGTTTCTGCACTTACGCTCGTCAACGTCGTCGGCTTATCCGGCGCGACGGCTGCAGAGGAAGGTAGCCGTCCTACGGTTTGGATCGAGGTTGGTGGGCAGCTTGAGCGCAACGATGTATCCCAGGAGCTATTTGTCCCGCCGTTTTTCCAATATGCAGAACCAGCCGATCTCCGAGCTATGACCGGAGCACAGGAGGGACCCACCCACAGCTTAGGCGGTGAGGGTCGTATTACATTTACGCCGGAAGACTCGGATTGGGTGTTTTCCGTAGGCGCAAAATACGGTCGCGCTAACACTTCGAGGCATCTTCATCATGAATCTGCAGGCCTATCACCGCAATATTTCACTTTAGGTGGTAATCCGTTTCTTCAGTATACGCCGGGATTTCGAATATTCGGGGATGGACAAGCTGTAAGCGGCGCCAGTCATTTCATTCTCGACTTTCGAGCTGGAAAAGACGTGGGACTGGGTATGTTCGGACGTGGCAGTGGTTCGATTGTCAGCGCCGGCGTCCGATTTGCACAATTCACTTCCAATAGCCATCTCACGCTTCACGCTCGACCCCGGCAACAGGTCACGACCAAATATAATCCCGGCGCTTATAGGGTCTACACCATTGCACGGCATACCTATACTGCGACCTTCCATGCACAACGTGATACCCACGCGATTGGCCCGTCGCTTTCATGGGACGGATCGCTACCGATTGCGGGTAGTGACAATGGTATGGCGGTCCATCTTGATTGGGGTGTAACGGGCGCGGTTTTGTTCGGTAGGCAGAAAGTGAAATCGGATCATCAGGTGAGCGGCCGTTATGTGAAAGGCCTCGCTAGTGGCTCGCTCGTGAGTCATTATCCCACGGTCCCCCAGGCACCCGTACAGGTGCATCGCTCGCGCAGCGTGGTTGTTCCTGACATTGAGGGATTTGCTGCTGTGTCCTTTCGATTGCCAAATTCCAAGATCAGCGTGGGCTACCGCGGCGATTTCTTCTTCGACGCAATGGACGTCGGGCTAGATGCGAGCAAGAACTCAACTATCGGCTACTATGGACCGTTTGCAACCGTCAGCATCGGATTGGGCGGGTAGCCTCCGCTTCAGTTTCATCTCCCAGCCGGCCGAGCAATCCGCCGTTTTTCCCCATGCGGGGTGCGAAAAGTGGATCGCGTTGAATGACGGCCGTTGGGGGGCGCGATCTTCGAAGTGCCAAGAATTGAATAACCAGCAGAACGGGCCTCGGGGCAACGGGCTTGGAATCTCGGCGGACGCTCATGGGCGCTACCTAAGGCGTTGCATGATTTAGAGTAGGCGGCGTGGGTGAACAGCCGCCTGACTTACGATGCATTGTCTTCCTTGCACGCAATATTCTTTCACATCCCTATTTTTTGTCGCCCACTACGCACAATTCCACCGTCCACTCGCCTTATAGTGCAAGGACGCGTTCTTGCCCACGAACGACGGGGTTGTGCGGGGCATGTCGGACACATCGGAAACGAGCCACGGATTGAACGAGGCTGACGGTCGCGGAGCGATGGCGGCAGCACGGGACATCAATGCCTGGTTTGTTCGCGAGATTCTGCCGCTGGAACCGTCCTTGTTGAAGTTCTTGCGCCGGAGCTGGCGCAACGAGAACGACATCAAGGATTTGTGCCAGGACGTCTATGTCGAAGTCTACGAAGCCGCCCGCGCCGAGTTTCCCAAATCGCCCAAGGCGTTTTTGTTCTCCGTTGCGCGCCATGCCGTCATCGACAGAAGTCGCCGGGCCCAGATCGTTGCCATCGAAGCAGTTGCCGACCTCGAAACCTTGGGCGTGGTCGTCGACGAACCTGGCCCCGACCAGGCCGTCATCGGAAAGCAGGAATTGCGTCGCTTGCAGGCCGCCCTCGACAGGCTTCCCGAACGCTGGCGGGAGGCGCTCATGCTGAGAAAGATCGAGGGCCTGACCCGGCCGCAAATCGCGCAGCGCATGGGAATTGCCGAACGCACCGTCTCGCAGCATTTGGCATCGGCCATCGTGGCACTTGCCAACATTTTTCACGCCGACCCGCCCGACGAAGGAGGCAAGTGATGCGCGATCCCCATTCGCACGCCTCTGCCACAGCCGATGCGGTTCAAGCCGAAGCCGGTGCCTGGATCGCGCGTCGCGACGAAGGCTCTTGGCGCGACACCGATCAGGCGGAGCTCGATGCCTGGCTTGCGCAATCAACCGCTCACATGATTGCCTTCGTCCGCCTCGAGGACATGTGGAAGCGCGCGGACCGCCTGAAGGCCCTGGTGCCGCGCGCAGGGGCAGGCAAGGGCACGCTACGCCATCTCGTCCCGGGCACTTTAGTCTGGAAGTCGGTCGCCGCCGCTGCGGTTGTCGCAAGTGTGGGAACCGCAGCGCTCCTATACCAATCGCGCCCGACCGAAGCCATGTACGCAACGGCAATTGGTGGCCACAAGCTGCTCAAGCTCGCCGATGGCTCCAGTATTGACCTCAACACCGATACCAGGCTGAGACTGAGCGTCTCCGCCAATCGGGTAACCGCCAAGCTCGACAGAGGCGAGGTCTTCTTCCGGGTCAAACACGATCCGCATCGCCTGTTTGTCGTACTCGCGGGGCGCCATCGCGTCACCGACCTCGGCACCGAGTTCGTGGTCCGGTCCGAACCGAACCGGCTGGAAGTCGCCTTGATCGAAGGCCGTGCCAAGCTCGATGCGCCGGATGGGCGAATGCAGACCCCGGTCCTTTTGACGCCGGGCGACGAAATCACTGTCGCCAACAATTTGATCACGACAACGAAGAAGTCGTCTCGCCGCCTGGATGAAGAATTCGGCTGGCGCAGGGGCATGCTGACCTTCGAAAACACGCCGCTGGCAGACGTTGTGGCCGAGTTCAATCGCTATGGGGGCCGCAAAATCATTGTCGCCGATCAAGAGACCGCACGGATTCCGTTGAGCGCAAGCTTTCCGACCGACGGTGCGCAGAGCTTTCTCGAACTCGCCAAGGCGATGCTCAAGGTGAAGATCGAACAGCACGGCGATGAAATCGTGATTTCACGGGCAAGGTAACGCAATCGACACACCGCCATTGAGATGGCGGTGATACAGGATGAGACAGGGGGGACTAACTATGAGGCCGATCTTTCTTGGCACCGCACTGGGCGCGCTGCTGGCAACCGCCGCCATGGCGCAGGACTTCCAAATTCCATCGGGCGATCTGGACAAAGCGCTGGACGCCTACATGAAGCAATCCGGCGTGGCGCTCATGTATCTGCCTGCCAACGTCAAAGGAGTGCGCACCAAGGGCGTGGAAGGCAATCTGTCGGCGGAAAGCGCCCTGTCGCGCATCTTGACCGGCACAGGATTCACCTCTCACCGCGCCTCAACCGGCGCTATCGGGATTTTTCGGGAAGAACAGTCCGATGCAAAAACGGACTATCTCGGCAGCGGCTCGTCTCTCGTATTGGCCCAGGCCGCAGCGCCGCGCGCAGCTGTGGAAACGGTTACCGTTACGTCGTCCAAGCTGGGCGGAGCCGATGTTCAATCGATCCCGATTTCGATCACGGCGCTTTCGCAAGAACAGTTGACGGCGACTCAGACCGCAGGCGGTCCCGATCTTGTGAAGCAAGTGCCGAATTTGACCTTTACCAAGACCAATTTCACCGGCTATTCGATCCAGATCCGCGGTATCGGCACACAAGCGATTTCGGTGACGACCGATCCTGCCGTCGCCGTGGCACTTAACGATATCCCCTTCATCCGCAATCACTTCTTCGAACAAGAATTCTACGACCTTGGACAGGCCGAGGTGTTACGTGGCCCACAGGGCACCCTCTATGGACGCAATGCGACGGCAGGTGTCGTCAATCTCATCACGGCCAAGCCCACCGATCAGTTCGAAGCCATGGCTTCTGGTGAAGTTGGGAACTATCACCAACGCCGACTCGAAGGGATGATCAATCTTCCTATCGTCGATGATCGTCTCGATATCCGCATTGCCGGTGAATGGACCAAACGTCAGGGATACTCCTTCAACGAATTGACCGATCAGCGTATCGACGGCCGCGACTTGTGGTCGAGTCGCATCTCGGTCGGATGGAAACCCTTCGAAAATCTTCAAACGACGCTCGTGTGGGAGCACTTTTCCGAAGACGACGACCGTATGCGTACTAGCAAACAGCTCTGCAAAACCGCGCCCCCGCCAACGGAAGTGGGAGGCGTGACGGTCGCTGCCGCGCTCGGACAGAACCGTGTGATCGACCCAAACGGATATCTCAACCAGGGTTGTATACCAACCTCGCTCTATTCGCCGGATGCATTCGAAGTGCCCAATGGCGACTCACTCGCTTACTACCAGGGATTCGCGCAAATCGGTGCGCCCATCCAGGGCGGCTACTACAACAGCTTCGATCCATATGCGAGCACCACTCAGTCTATCAACCTGCGTGTCATCCAGACCCACCTCAATCCCGTCTACAAGGCAAAGAACGATACGATTGAACTGAACAATGACTACAAAATTTCGCCTGCACTGACACTCACGGCGCAAACTGGTTTCAACACTGATTCCCTGTGGTCAACTGAAGATTACAATCGCTTTGATACGACACCCGGCGCGTTCGTGTATTGCAATCCGGATGGATCCAATTGCGATGGGCTGAGCCCGAACAGCTTAGGCCAACTGACACGTGATCCCAACGGCCAAGGCCGGTGTCAAAATACATATTCCACGCAATGCGCTGACGTTCCGATAGGCTCGCCTTGCACGCCACCGGCGGCCGGGGAAACCGACTTTGGTGCTTGCGCTGCCGATGGTGTCTTTTGCGACCCGCAGCTCGGCTGCAGTGATCGTCTGGTAGCTGAAGATCTATCCGACGAACGCTCGTGGCAACTTAGCCAAGAGTTTCGCCTTTCCTCCAGTTTTGCCGGGCCGTTCAATTTTAGTGTGGGTGGCAATTATCTTCACTACGAGACGGAAGAAAATTATTATGTGTTCATCAATACGATTACCCTGACTTCTGCTAGCCGCAATCCAAGTGGCGGAGGCCAAGCGGATTTACCGTGGGTGCCTGGCGTTTCCGACAACAGCGACTGCATCATCGGTGGATTTGTTGATCACAATCCAGCCGCGCCGTCGGACCCACAGGGCCCCGGTTGCGTCTACATCGATCCCAATCCGTTGACCAGCCTCAACAACGAAGGTCACAATTACTTCTTGAGTCAAAATCCCTACACTCTCAATTCCTACGCGCTGTTCGGCGAGACCTACTATAATATCGCCGACGATCTGAAGCTCACGACGGGTTTGCGCTGGACCGAAGATCAAAAGCACTTTACCGACATCCCGAGCGAATTGTTTGTCAAAGGTTACGGCTATGCCTCGACGGGCGTGGTCAACCAGCAGTGGGATCAATTCACTGGCCGGGCCGCTGTCAACTGGACGCCGAAGCTCGGCTTTACCGACCAGACACTGCTCTATGGCTCCTATGCGCACGGCTATAAGGCTGGTGGCGCCAACCCACCCGGCGCCGTGCTTTTGGTGAACGGTCGGGGCGGTGAAACCTCCAATCCGATCCATCCACTCACGTTCAAACCAGAGTTCGTGGATGCTTTTGAACTGGGCAGTAAGAATACGCTTCTGGACGGTGCGCTGACACTCAATGCAGATATTTTCTACTATAATTACGAAAACTATCAGATCTCGCGGATCGTAGACCGCACGTCCATCAACGACAATTTCGACGCCCATGTAAAAGGCGCCGAAATTGAATCCACCTGGGAGCCCGTGCCCGGCCTGCGGTTAAACTTTGCGGGCGGCTGGGAAGATGCACGGCTTGCCAAAGGCACCAGCTCTGTCGATTTGATGGACCGCGCAGATTTGGCGCACCATCCAGACTGGATGGTGCTCAAGCCCTTCGTCACACAGGCCTCTAACTGCATTCTGCCGACCTATGTCGTCGCCGAGATGCTGTTGCTCGATTCGACCCGTGTCTCGGCGGCTTGCGGTGTGGCCTATGGAGATCATGTCGATCCCGTTACCAATTTGCCGTATAAGGCGAGCCCCACAGAATGGTGCGACAGCCCGCCGAATTTCGGATGCGGCGGAAACAACCAACCGCTGTCGGGCTATGCGGGCTTCGATCCCACAGACCCCGGGCTCAACAACGGCCAAGGCTTTGCCAAAGACCTAAGCGGCAACTGGCTGCCCAACGCGCCGCCCTTCACGGTGTCCGGCGGTGCGCAATACACGCTGCCCCTTTCTTCAGACTGGGCGGGGACCGCACGCGTTGACTACTACTGGCAGGACTACTCTTGGGCGCGGGTGTTCAACGACAATCCATACGATCGCCTGCGGGGTTACACCAACGTCAATCTTACCTTGATCTTCACCAACCAGGATGGCTGGCAGGTGATGCTCTACGACAAGAACGTATTCAACGAGACGGCGATCACCGGGACATTCCTCAACAGTGATGACTCTGCGCTGACGACCAACGTGTTTCTGACCGATCCGAAATTGATCGGCATTCGCGTCACGAAGAACTGGTGAGGGGGGAACCAATGAGCGAATTGACAAACAACAATCGCAAAAGTCTTCAGGCTCAGCTTCTGACGACTGTCTCGTCGCTGGCGCTAATCGGTATCGCCCTAAGTGGGTCCAAAGCCAGGGCGACAGAGGATGGAGAGCGACATCCAACCGTCTGGGTAGAGCTCGGCGGGCAATTAAGCGGCTTGGCCGACGAACAGGAGGCGTTCGCGCCTTCGCTAATGGATGGGCGGGCGCCCGAATTCTCTTCTTCGACGCAATTCGAGGAAGCACCCCGCTTCAGCATCGAAGAGGTTGGCAGCATCTCAATCGAGCCACATGCTTCGGACTGGATGTTCAAGGCTTCGGTGCGGTACGGGCGATCCCTTAGCAACAAGCACGTTCGACAACAAACCAATCCCAAAGCATTTATCACCTATTTGAGTGGCCACCGTTATGCCAAATATCCGTCCGCTTCAAAATTCGCGGACACCAATTCCCAGATCGGCGAAAATCATCTGATAATTGATTTTCAGGTCGGCAAGGATGTTGGGCTAGGGCTGTTCGGAACCAGATCTTCATCTCATCTGAGCCTCGGTGTGCGATTCGCGCAATTTCAGTCGGCTTCTAACATCGCCCTGAAATCCGATCCCGATTGGCATTTTCACTACCTATCTTTGGGAAGCAGATATCTCCCGTTGGGTGGCACTTATCATTCAAATCTCGCCTCGCTGGAGGCTGCGCGTAGTTTTCGCGGTATTGGACCTTCCATTTCGTGGACTGGCGCCACGCCGTTCTTGGTGCAACGCCAAGATTCTGAACTCACCTTCGATTGGGGGCTCAATGCCGCTGTTTTATTCGGGCGACAACGGGCCAAGGTGCATTATCAAACGACCGGACACTATCACACGGCGAAATACCACGGTTCTCCGCCGAATGTTTATCACTCTACACCGAGTCATCGTAGCGTAACGCCGCCTGCCCGTTCACGAAGCGTCGTGGTTCCCAATTTGGGCGCCTTTGCGGGTCTGTCGTTCCGCTACAATGTCGCGAAAGTCAGCTTCGGCTACCGAGCCGATTTCTTTTTGGGAGCGATGGATGGCGGTATAGACGGCCACAAAAGCTACGACCGAAACTTTTACGGGCCCTATGCCACGGTAAGCATTGGGTTGGGCGGGTAGGCCGAACGCTAACAGCAATCTCTCCCTGGGCGGCGGTGCGATCCGCCGCCCTATTTTTATATCAAGTCTGGTTTGGGCCTTGCGTCGTTCGAGAGCCTGAACACTCCCGCCCGCGAGTGTTCTACAAGGCAGAGGTGGAGCGGGGTGAGCACTGTTCTGAATAACTGGCCGGAGTGATCACGGACCATCGTGCGCGCTTCTTATTTGAAGCGACTGATAGCTGTGTATATGCAGGTAAAGTGACGGACCAAATTTTCTGTAACCTGCTTTCCGGTGATGCCGGACCGTGTATATCACAGGTCATCAATTGTGACGGGTTAGTCCGCAAGACGTCATGTTACAACTGTGACTTGGCCCTCTGGCGCGTTTGGTGGCGTTTAGGACACTCATTCGATCGGTGTCGGAAAGTCGATGTCCATAATTGAGCGCGGTACGCGCCTGGCGACAAAGAGTCCATGAAACTCAAGTCCAGGAATTGCGTCGCTGATGACCCTTTTCATGGCCTGGTAGTGACGGCCAGTTGTCAGCATGTCGTCGAAAATTATCGCCCGGTTGTTCCGGAATGGCTGCGTGGTGAGCGTCCGTTCTATTTCATAATTGGCGACGAGCTCGTCGATGCTAGCTCTGTCATCTCCCGCATGGGACGGGGGAGTACTTTCTCGTTGAACCACCAACTCCCGGATATCGACGTCATATCTTTCGCCAACAATATCGAGAATCCTTCGCAAACGGTCATCATAAAGTGGATCGCTTCTCACTTTTGAGGGAGGTACTGGGACAAATGTTGCCGATTCCCAGCCTTCTTTGCTGATCGTGCTCAGCAATGCGTCGGCACATTGTTGTATGGCGCGGCCTTTGTACATCCATTCGGGCCGCCCGCGCCGGTTCATGGGCTTCTTCAAGTTGAAGATGAGGCCATTGGTCGGACTCGCGGCATAGGACCCGCGTGCCGTATACTCTCCCAGATACAGGCAGTTGTCGGCTGGCTCGAGATAGTAATGATCTGCCCTAGTCAGATCGTCGATGCGGGTAAATCGCTCGTACAATTTTCCCCCAACGATTTGCGAATATCCTCATAGGTTTTTACGCGGACGGCCCCGAGCGCCTCGTATCGCGCTGGCCATTTCAGGCCGGCCCGGAAGCAGTTGTCCAAGATGAAAAGTTTTCGTCCCTGATCGATTGCTGCACGTGCCTGATATAAAGTCCCGGAGGTTTCCCCCGCCTCAACGATCACCGTAGCCAACGTCAGCGCGGACATCGTCACGTTTCGCGCAGGAAAGAAATGAGAATTGGCCTTGGGATTCCCAGACTCGAGATAACGCAACACCGGCACCTGGCTCACGACCAGATGCTCGCGAGCAATTTGTTCTTGTAGGTTTGCATTGTCCTTGGGGTAAGCTCGGCACAACGGCGTGCCGATAACTGCAATGGTTCTGCCTCCACGAGCAATAGAAGTCGTGTGTGCGACCGTGTCGATCCCAGCAGCCAAACCGGATACAATGGTAAAGCCATCCTGAACCAGAAATTCGACCAGCTGACGAGTGCGCTTCTCACCCTCTGGAGAGGGCTTACGCGTCCCCACTACCGCGACCGAGCGGCTTTCGACAAGATCCCATGCACCGCTATAATAAAGTACCTGAATGGGATGCTTTGCGTCCCTCAGCCTAGTGGGATATTCGCCTGCACCGTAAACTCGAACGCCATAAGATGCGACGCCACTTGTTCGCATTTCTGCGCGCACCTCAGATGCGCACTCCATTGCTCTCGACAACGGCACAAAATCTGATGGAATTGAACCAGGGTTTGCAGCAAACAACTCCGCAATCGACTTGAAACTCGCGCCCTTATTCAACCAAAGAGCTTCATACGCTCCCATTTCCACCAATGGAGAAATGGCAAGCGCTGAATAATCGCCGGAAGTAAGAGCGAGCCTGGCAGTCATATCGGTCAAACCTAATCTAGTGTATTCGTTTTGTTCTCGCAACATATTTTTGGGCTCGAAAGGCCATATAGCGAACTAATCCACTGAAATACGAGGGCATTTTGGCCGGCATTGGACTGGGGACAGGACAGGACACACGACCCAAATTCGATTTCCAGCAGGGGCTGGAAATCTCAGGATCTGGAGATTGCTTCGTTTCTCATAAAGAAAGATTTCGCCCGATGTAGTTCCAACGCTAATCATCGGCTTGACCCCTCGCTTTCGTGGGAGGCATTCGCAAATCTCATCGGTAGCCCATCGGAAGGAAACATTACCTCTGATTGGGGTGTAAACGGCGCCCGGTTGTTCAGACGCCAAAAGTCGTCCACGCGCCACGAAACGTCCCAAAATTGATATCACTATCTTCATGGCTCTTTGGTCTATCGCTCCTCTTGGTCTATCGCTCCTCGAATGCGTCGGTGCGCAGCAAAATGGTGACCGTGCCGAATATTGGCGGGTTTGACGGCATCTCGTGGCGCTATCCAAATGCCAAAGTCAGTTTTGGCTATCGCGCCGACATCTTCTTCGGCGCCATGGATTCCGGTCTCGACACTCGTCGAACGACGGATGTCGGCTTTCATGAACCTTTTGCGTCGCTCAGTATTGGGCTCGGACATTAAAGGTAAGTGTGCCGGCTCGCTCAGGGCTGAGCCGGCACAATTTTATACTTACCGCTTGCGCTCTTTTTGTCGGGTGGGACGGTCACGTAACTGTCCCAGCTTAAACTTCTTCGCTAGCGATGACCGACGCGCGGCATAGTTTGGTGCGGTCATCGGATAGTCCGATGGCAACTTCCATTTTGCCCGGTACTGTTCTGGGGTCATGCCAAAATGGCTGCGCAAATAGCGCTTCGGCATTTGGAGGCGTTTGCCGTCTTCCAGACAGACGAGGTAATCGGGGTGATCGAGGCCGGGATCGCAATGGCCGGATGATGTTCGGGCTCCTCCGCCCCACAGCTCGAAAACGCGTGATGAACGGCCCTGAGCAGCATTTCGAGTTCCTTTAGCGGCAGCTGATTGTGCGCCACATAGGCGCTCACCAGTTCGCTCGTCAGGTATAGCGGGGTTTGTGTCATCGGGTCCTCGTTGCGGCCCGATTGATCATGCAGGAGCCGCGGATGCAAGCGGCTTGATCACACTCGGATGAGGGCTGGTCTCCATCTGTCGGAAAGCACCTATCCCTCGCTTGTCGGCTGAACCTATGGGCCCGACCGGCCCTTCCCGAAACCATCGCGTCCAACAAATTTCCCCGCGCTATCGCGCTCCTCGCGCCCCAAATTTGCTCTCGGCTCCGGTGCTCCGCTGGCGCTTTGCCCGTGCCGGTTCGGGTGCCGGATCGGCCCCATAACGGTTCCCCATCGCGAGGGATGGTCCTTCGCGAATATCTACGGAGAATATCCATGTCATCCATCGGACAAGTCACCCGCCAGGCCAACGGCTCCTACAAGGGCCAACTCAAGACACTCGCCTTCCGGGCCACGGTCAATATCGTTCTCAACCCCGAGAAAAAGACTGACGAGCAGCCCGACTATCGGGTGATCGCAGATGGCGTCGATTATGTGGAGTTGAAGATTATGCGGAGTTAAGGAAGACAGAGGCGGAAATTCCGGGACGTCTCGATGAACCACTCCGCATAATGTCGGCCACCGTGCCGGCGACCAAGGCTTGCCGCCATTGGCCTAGTCGGCGTGAGAATGCCGGTGATGGAGGTCGGGATAGTGCGCATGCCGATGGGTCAGGGGCTCATGGCGGTGCCAATGGCCGTGCGGCTCGCCGGGTGGATCGTCGGGGCTGTGGACGTGCTGGTGATGCGCATCGTGAACGTGACGATGCTTATGTTCCATCGCTTCGTGCGTGTGTTCGTGTTGATGGACTTCGGCGAGATGGAGATAAAGGCCTATCGCCATCAGCACGCCGGCGCTTATGAAACGCGGAGTCAGCGGCTCGTTAAATATTGCAATGGAGAGCAACGCGCCCACGAAGGGCGCGCTCGAAAAGTACGCGCCTGTTCGTGCCGCTCCGAGGTGTCGCAGCCCCAGCACGAACAGCACCAGGCTCACGCCATATCCGAGAAATCCTATCAGTGCGGCGCCAGCGATCTCGCGTGCCGGCGGCAAATAGGCACCCGCTATTAGCGCCAATGCCAGATTGGCAGTGCCTGCCGCCAAACCTTTTATGAGTGCGATTTGCAATGGGTCGGCAGCCGAAAGTTTACGGGTGAGGTTGTTGTCGATGCCCCACGCCAAGCACGCCCCTGCTATCGCAAACAAACCCACGCCGAAACCCGACGGACCGCTCTGCCATGACAACAGTAGAGCGCCTGAAAGGATTGCGGCTGCTCCGAACATCAGCCGTCGATCGACGTTCTCGCGAAACACGATCCACGCAATGACCATGGTTGCGAGTCCCTCAAGGTTGAGAAGCAGCGAGGCCGAAGATGCAGGTGTGCTCGCGAGCCCGACCATGAGAAGCAGTGGTCCAATCACGCCGCCGGAGATGACGACCAGCACAAGCCACGGCAGATCGGTAGCCTTCAGAGAAGCCTCAGAGCTGCCAAGTCCCAATGCACGACGCGCAATCAGCGTGATGGACAAGCCCGCGCCGGAGCCGAGATAGAGCAGTCCCGCGAGCAGCCAGGGGGTTATGCCGTTGCCCAGCAACAGCTTGGCGAATGGCGTGCTGGCGCCGAAGAGCACCGCTGAAGTCAGGGCGAAAGCAGCACCCGGCCAGGCGATCCAATTGCGCAAACCGCGGCTGTGAACGTCCGTCATGGCATTGCGTTAGTCCTATCCGCCAGTTCTGACAAGCCTGATGCCCACGAGCCGCGGCGCGTTTTGCGCCGCGGCCCTGACAGCATTTGCTCAGCGCGACCAGATGAGGACGTGTTCGCCGTCGAGCTCGACGAGGTTGGCGAAGATGGGGGCCGGGAAGGACGGATCGTC